>MPMC02224135.1_pt1 | contig 65050 bp, 41 predicted proteins | sample 1617281 | NCBI WGS metagenome assembly MPMC02 (sample SAMN05944809, study PRJNA350692) | marine metagenome | biome: marine; feature: ODZ; material: water; isolation source: 100 m water sample filtered on 30 um supor filter | place: Pacific Ocean | collected 2012-04-09 | depth 100m m | reverse complement strand
TTCCCTTGTTCTTGAAGGCGATGAAGGCAGAGAGGGCGAGAACGATTGCCGTCAAGATCGCAAATATGTTTGCCATGATTATTTAGTGCAGTTGGGATTCGGGTCAGATGCAGGTGTCGTGTGGATCGGTGGGGGATCTTGGACAGCGGGCAGGTGTGGACGCACAGTAACGACCAGCTTTCCCCCGTCACAACCCTAAAATTTCCGGAAAAGCCTTCAGTTTCTTTACAAAATGCTTGCCTTCACGCTATTTCCGCCGTGCCCATGAAGACAATCCTCCGGGTTCTCAGCTATCTGCGGCGTTACCCCTTACTGGGTAGCGCCCAGCTGCTCTGTGCCACCCTCATGGCCCTCAGTGTCATTGTATTCCCCTCTGTGGCGGGCCACGTGGTGGACGAGGTGATTCCGCAACCCGAGCGCCACGGGCAGCTGATCTTCTGGGTTTCCCTTGGATTACTGGGGTTTTTCCTGAAGGACGCTCTGAATTGTGGGCGCATCATTCTGAATAACCACTTTGAGCAGCGAGTCATTTTCGACATCCGCTCAGATCTCTACCAGAAGCTCCAGCGGCTCCCCCTTCGCTGGTTCGATGGCCGACGCACGGGCGACATCATGACGCGGGTGGTCGAAGACGTGGCGGCCATGGAACGGGTCCTCATCGACGGAATCGAACTGGGCCTGGTGGCCTTCATCCAGCTCCTGGCGGTGGGGAGCGTGATGTACTACACCGATCTCACCGTGGCCCTGTGGGCCACCCTGCCGGTCCCCTTCCTGATGCTCGGGGCATGGATTTACACCAGGGACGCGCGGGAGCGCTACCGGGAGCAACGCGAGGCCTCAAGCGACATGAATGCCCTTCTGCACGACAATGTCTCGGGGATTCGCCAGATCAAGTCCTACACCGCGGAAGAGAAGGAGCACGAACGCTTCAACACATTCTCCGACAAGCTGCGGCAGGCCAGCCTGCGCATCATGCGCTGGTGGGCCTTCTACTCACCGGGAATGTCCTTCGTTGGAATGGTGGGCTACGTCCTCGTTCTCGGCTTCGGGGGTCTGGCGGTGATGAACGGCCGGATGGAACTCGGGGAACTGGTCCTCTTCTTCCTCCTGCTCTCCCTCTTCTACGAACCGGTGGGCAAGTTGCATCAACTCAACCAGATGGCGCTTTCCTCCCGGGCCGCCGCCGACCGTGTCTTCGAGATCCTCGATGCGGAGGATGAACCCCACTCCGAGGACGGTGAACCGCTCCCCCAACCGGTGCGCGGACACGTGCGCTTCAGCAAGGTGTCCTTCTCCTACGGAAAACAACCAACCCTGCACGAGGTCACTCTCGAAGCCAGCCCGGGTGAGACCATCGCTCTGGTCGGTCCCACCGGCGCGGGCAAGTCGACGGTGGTCAATCTGCTCTGCCGCTTCTACGAGTACGGAAATGGATCCATCACCATCGACGGTCAGGAACTGAGCCGAACACGCAAGTCCTCGTTGCGCTCGGCCCTCGGCTATGTGACCCAGGAGGCCTTTCTCTTTAACGGCACGGTCCGCGAGAATCTCTGCCTGGCAAAACGGGATGCCGATGAAGCGGATCTCTGGGCCGCCCTGCAATCCGCCCGGGCAGAAGGATTCGTGAGGGAACTCCCGGAAGGGCTGGATACCAACGTCGGCGAACGCGGGGTGAAACTGTCCGGTGGGGAGAAACAGCGGCTCTCGATCGCACGCGCGCTGCTCAAGGACCCCCCCATCCTCCTGCTGGATGAGGCCACCGCCTCGGTTGATTCGGAAACTGAACGCCTCATCCAGGAGGCCCTGGAGGCCCTCATGGCCAACCGCAGCGCCTTCGTCATCGCCCACCGGCTGTCGACGATCCGAAACGCGGACCGCATCTACGTGCTGGACGACGGAGCCCTTGTGGAACAGGGCACCCACGACCAGTTGCTGGAAGCTGACGGACTTTACGCTGAACTCTCGCGGCAGGCCTTCCTCGCCGAGCAGAAGGAAGTTTCAGCGTAAGATCGCCATTCCGTCTTTTCAAAGTTTTCGCGTGAACTCACGCGACTTCACTGTTCTTATCCCGCCCGCATTCCCATGCTCGACATCCGCGCCATCCGCGAAGATCCCGATGCCATCAGGCAGCGCCTGGCCGTTCGCCATGACGGTTCGGCGGATTTGATCGACGAAGTCCTGAGCTGCGACGAAAAACGCCGCAAGGCCGAGACCGGAAAACAGCAGCTGCAGGCCGAACGCAAAAAAACCTCCAAGGAGATCGGTGCCTTGCGCTCGAAGGGTGAGGACAGCTCCACCATCGAGGCGCAGGTGAAGGAAATCGGCGAGCGGATCAAGGCCCTGGAGGGAGAAGGTTCGGCCGCCGAGGCACGGCAGACCGAGTTGCTGCTCAACATCCCCAACCTGCCCCACGAGGGGATCCCGCAAGGCACGAGCGAGGAAGACAATCCCGAGTTGCGGACCTGGGGCGAAAAGCCTGCGATCACTGATCCCAGGGATCACGTCGCGCTGGCCGAACAGCACGGACTGATCTCCTTCGAGGATGGCGTACGAATCGCGGGGAGCGGCTTCCCGGTCTTCCGGGGAACCGGAGCCCGCCTGCAACGCGCCCTGGTGCAGTACCTCCTGGACATCCAGACCCGTGAACACGGCTACGAGGAAGTGGGTGTGCCCTACGTTGTCAAGCGCGAGTGCGGAACCGGCACCGGCCAGCTCCCGAAATTTGCGGAGGAGGTCTACCCCACCGAAAACGACGAGTTGTTCCTCATTCCGACTGCGGAAGTTCCGGTCACCAACCTCTACCGCGAGACTCTCCTGCAGGAGAGTGATCTCCCCATAAGGATGACCGCCCACACCCCCTGTTGGCGACGGGAAGCGGGCAGTGCGGGACGCGACACCCGCGGAATCATCCGGGTTCACCAGTTCGACAAGGTGGAACTGGTACAAATCGTCCACCCCGAGGAATCCTTCAAGGCCCTTGAGGAGCTCACCGGACATGCCGAGAGAATCCTGCAATCGCTCAACCTTCACTACCGGGTGATCGAGCTCTGTGGCGGCGACATCGGGTTCGGAGCGGCCCGGACCTATGACATCGAGGTGTGGGCCCCGGGGCATGGAAAATATCTCGAAGTGTCCAGCTGCTCCAATTTCACCGACTATCAGGCCCGCCGCATGAAACTGCGCTTCAAGGACCAGGAGGGACAGAACCGGCTCTGCCACACCCTGAACGGATCCGGAACCGCTCTCCCACGACTCTACGTGGCCCTCCTTGAGCAGTACCAGGAGCCCGATGGCTCCATTACGATCCCCGAACCGCTGGTCCCCTACTTCGGTGCCGAAAAAATCGGGTAGGGGCAAGGTGCCGCCCAAGCCGAGGGGCCCAATGAGCCCTGACCCGACGGTGAAACAGTATCTTATCAGTCCGCTCCCCACGCCTATGCTGTCTTCCCGCCACCTCTCCCTGCCTTCTTGCTAAGGGGGCCGGGAACATCCTATGCTGGGACCCGCACAAGATGCCGTTGCCTCTCGATTCGCGCTTCTCGCCCCGCCGTCGCTACTTACTCGGGATCTCGGGCGGGCGCGATTCGGTGGCCCTGCTTCATGCCCTCCTCGACATAGGCGCCGACAAGCTCGTTCTCTGTCATCTCAATCACCAGTTGCGCGGGCTTTTCTCCGTCCATGATGCAGCTTTCGTCCGCGAGCTGGCTGAACTTCATGAATTACCCTTTGAGATTGCCCGGGCAAACGTCCAGCGTCGCGCCGAAGAAGAAAAGATCTCCCTCGAGGTGGCTGCCCGCCGGGCCCGCCATGAGTTTTTCGTGGAATGTGCCCGCAAACACCGGTGCCCACATGTGCTCCTGGCCCATCATGCGGACGACAATGCCGAGACAGTGCTCCTCAACCTCCTGCGTGGTTCGGCCGGACTGAAAGGCATGAAATATCAGTCCGATCTCATGGTGGACCGGAAAAAACTCTCTTTGCTTCGGCCCCTCCTCGGGGTCCGACGCAGCGAGATCGATGCCTACCTGGAGGAGGGCGGCATTCTCTACCGGGAGGATGCCAGTAACAAAGATCCCTTTACCGCCCGCAACAGGCTCCGATCCGAGGCGCTGCCGCTTCTTCAGGAGCTCATGGAGCGCGATGTGGTGCCAGCCATCGTCCGGGCCGCCCGGGCCAGTCGGGAGGATCAGGAGGCCCTTGATGATCTTCTCGGGGTTCTCGATCTCGTGGATCCCCAGGAGCGACTCTTCCTTCCCAAGTTGCGCACTTTGCCCGGCCCCTTGCAGCGCCGGGCCCTCTTTCTCTACTTGCTGGACTCGGGCGTACCCGACCTGTCCCGCGAGCTCATCGACCGTTGTCTCGCACTTATGGATTCGACCTCCCCTTCCAAGGTCAATCTTCCGGGAGGACGCCACTGCTGCCGACGGGCGGGCAGAATCCTGGTAGAGTAGGGTGGCGACACCGGGCTTGCCGGCAATCAAGGGCAAGCCAGGGGGTTGGGAGGGGTCTCCTTAATCTCCAGTGCGCTATTTGGCGGGGGCGTTGAGCTGCTCCTTCACCTTCTCTTCGATTTCGGCGTAGAGTTTCTCATCGGCCCGGAGGGCGCCCTTGGCTCCATCCCGGCCCTGGGCCAGTTGTTCCCCGTCGTAGCTGAACCAGCTTCCCCGTTTCTGGATGAAATTATACTCCAGGGCCAGATCGAGAAGCGAGCCCACCGAGGAAATCCCCTCGTCGTACATGATATCGAATTCGGCCTCGGTGAAGGGAGGAGCGACCTTGTTCTTCACCACTTTGACCCGGGTGCGGTTACCCTGCACCGTGCCATCGGTGGCCTTGATCTGGCCGATCCGGCGGATGTCGAGCCGAACAGAGGAGAAGAATTTCAAGGCCCGTCCCCCGGGAGTGGTTTCCGGATTACCGAACATCACACCGATCTTTTCGCGAATCTGGTTCGTGAAGATGCAGACCGTTCGCGCCTTGGAGATCAGGGCCGTCAACTTCCGCATGGCCGCGCTCATGAGGCGGGCCTGGGTGCCCACCGTGGAGTCGCCGATCTCACCTTCCAATTCCTGCTTGGTGACCAGGGCGGCCACCGAATCGAGAACCACCACATCAATGGCGTTGGAACGCACCAGGGCTTCACAGATCTGCAGAGCCTCTTCGCCGGAAGAAGGCTGCGAAACCAGGAGGTCATCGAGGTTCACGCCCAGTTTGCGGGCATACTGCGGATCAAGGGCGTGCTCAACATCGATGAAGGCGGCCAGTCCGCCCCGGCGCTGGGCCTGGGCGATGGCGGTCAGGGTCAGAGTGGTCTTGCCGGAGGATTCCGGGCCGTAAATCTCGACGATCCGGCCCCGGGGCAGGCCTCCCACCCCGAGGGCGCGGTCGATGAGGAGGTTTCCGGTGGGGATGACATCGATATCCATGCAATGCTCATCGCCCATCCGCATGATAGCGGTCTCACCGAATTCCTTCTGGATCGCGGAAATGGCAAGATCGAGGTTCTTCTTGCGAGCTTCCGCCATTTTTTCGGCGGCCTTGTCCCGGGCGGGTGAAGAGGAAGAGGCGGGAGAAGCGGCCGACTTGGGCGGCGAAATCTGCTCTTTGGAGGAGGGGGAGGCGGAGGCGGCGGAGGCTTTCTGGTTGGCCATTGGCTTAGGTTTAGCAGCAACAGTAGTCATGACAATTTCGATTTGGTATGCCGGTAGGGTAACGGGCCTCTGGGGTCGTGGCAAGAAAAAATATGTTCTAGTGAACACTTGTTCGTTTGGACGGTTCTAAGCCCTCTATTAAAGGAGTCCCTGGCGCCCAGGCCGGACCGCTTAACACCACCTCCACGACCAGCCGGCAACGGCCCGGACCGCGGACGCTACAGGGAATGGGATTCCGCTGGTGGTGATCCGCTACTTCTCGCGAAGCTCCTCGGCCCGTTTGCGCAGTTCTCCGGCCTGCCGGCGCAACTCCGCCGCCTTCTTCTCAAGCTTGGTGATTTCGTCCTCCTGGCCCTCGAATTCAGCGAGGGCCTTTTCGCGCTCGGCCAACTCGGCCGCCAGCGCTTCTTCGCGGTCGTGGTCGTCGTTGTGTTCCCGTTCGATGCGCGCGATCGACTGGCGCAGCTTGTCAAACTGCAGGCGCTCCCTCGCGACCGAGGCTTCCAGTTCAGCCAGGCGTTCCCGGGACTCTTTCATCTGCTCCTCGGAACGCGTCCAGAGGGCGTGGTCCCCCTCAATCTTTTTCTGGACGGTCTCAAGTTGCTTGCGCGTCTTGACCAGTGCCTTCCTGAGGGTGCCCTCATCAGGGCCTTTGTCCTCCTTCTCCGCCTCTTCCGCGGTCTTCTCCTTCTCCTGTTCCTGGCCTTCATCCCGGGCAATCCAGAAGAATGGCGCACTCCCAGGTCCATCGTGCAGAAAACCCTGCTTCCGGTCCGAACCGGTGAAATCGAGGAGGAGGTCCTTCTTCTCCTTCGAAGCCAGCTTCCTGGCTGCTTCGAAATCAGGCTGCCAGCCGGTAGTCCCGGCAGGAGAGACGGAAATGATGGCACCGACCAGGATAGTGGTAATCAAGGATTTCATTGGGACCGTGATGGTTATTGAAAGGGCGACGCTGTGCCAACGATTAGTGTCCAGTCCAGCGAAATCCCGAACTGGAAACCCTTTTCCACCCGGGATACCGAGATTCAAGTGTATCGGCTGCCTCAATGTCCAGATTGAAACTATCGATAACCTCCGCAACGATACATCCGGTAGGATCACGTGTCATCGAATTCGATCCCGTCATCTACAGTCCGCGGATACCGCTGACAGGACCCGGCGCACGACAGGGCGGAATGGTTCGACAATTTCTTCCGTTTTCATGAGGCCTCCGGCCTTTCCGACATGCCGATCTTCCCCCCTGGCTCGTTCCCCGGTGCACCCTCCTCAAAAAAGGGCTGTCCGGAAACACCACCCTGGCACTCCGCCAATCGCAGGCGAACACCCCTGCAGACCATCCTCCCCGTCTTTCTCCTCACCTTGGCCATCCTCATGATTTCCTGTAGCAGAACCACCTCCAAGCCCGATCCAGAGCACCAGATCGCCGCCAAATCGAGCCAGGTGTCCAAGGGGAAGGTCGTTCTCCTGCACGGCATTTTTGACACCCGCATCGGCATGCACCCACTCCGCAAGGCCATTGTGGCCAACGGTTACGAATGTCTCGTGCCCTCCCTCAAACCGGTGGACGGTCGCAAGGGCCTCGAGCCCATGGCGCGACAACTCCGCGATCTCATTGAGGCGGAGTGGGGCGAGAACGCCGAGTTCTCCATCGTGGCCTTCAGCATGGGAGGGCTGATCTCCCGCTATTACCTGCAGGAGTTGGATGGTGCCAGGCACTGCCAGGGACTTTACACCATCGCCACTCCACACAACGGCACCTATATGGCCTACCTCTATCCCGGCCGGGGTGCCAGGCAAATGCGACCGGAGAGCCCCTTCCTCGAAAACCTGCAGAAGAGTGGGCACATCTATGAAGACTTTGAGGTCCCCACCACCTCCTACCGCAGTCCGCTCGACGTCGTCATGCTCCCTCTCAAGAGCCCCCGGTGGCCGCAAGGCGACAACGTCCATTTCTGGTCCCCCATCCATCCCGCCCTGCTCTGGGAGAAGAGGCTTCACGCGGATCTGCTGAAGCGTCTGGACGCCGCCAGGACCCGCCGGGAGTCCCTCCTCTCCCCGGCAGCTTGCAGCAGTCCACCGACGCAACTGCGAGCCATGGAGGATTGCCCGTAGAGCGGGGGCGTCGCTCCCTGTTGGGGACCCTGCTCCTGGCCTACCGGCCCTCGTAGGCCTTCTTCACTTCCTCGCCAATGATCCGGAAGCCCTCCCCCACCACTTCCCCGGACATGGTGAAGGAGATGCGCAGGCACTCGTTCCGGTGAGGCCAGTGCTCATCTTCAAGACCATAAAAGAAGTAGTTGCCCGGCACCACCAGGACATCGCGCGCCTTGAGGCGTTCGTAAAGTTCGAGGGATGTGATGGGCAGGTCCTCGAACCAGAGCCAGAGAAAGAGGGCGCCCTCCCGCTTGTGGATGCGCCAGGGAAGCGAGGGATCGAAGTGTTCCTCCACCAGGGACCGGGCCTGATCCGATTTGATGCGGTAGAAGGGCTGTATCACCTCGTCGCTCAGCCGCAGGATTTCCCCGTTCTCCAACAGAGGCTGCATGATGGCCTGCCCTGCATTGGTGTTGGAGAGCCCCACAATGGAGGTCATGGATGTGACCCAGCGGATCACTTCCTCCCGCGCAATCACGATTCCCGTGCGGGTGCCCGGCAGGCCTGTCTTGGAAAGGCTCTGGGTGAGGATGATGTTCTCATTCCAAACGGGGGTGACCTCGCTGAAGATGATGTTCGGAAAGGGAGCACCATAGGCATTGTCGATGATCAACGGGATGGCATGCTCGGCCGCCAATTCCGCTAGATGGCCAATCTCATTATCGGTCAGCACGTTTCCGGTCGGATTGGTCGGTCGTGAGACGCAGATGGCCGCCACTTCGTCATTAATCTCCAGGGAATCGAAGTCCACCCGGTACTTGAACTCGTGATTGCCGATCATCTCGAGCCTGGGCTTTGCCCCGCGAAAGAGCTCACCCCCGGCCGACTGGCTGGCATAACCAATGTATTCCGGCACGAGTGGCAGAAGGATCTTCTTGCGCCGCCCATCGGCGAAGCGGCCCGCCAGCGAATTGAAGAGAAAGAAGAAGGCCGTCTGACCGCCTGCGGTGACCGCCACGTTCTCCGGTCCCAGCTCCCAGCCGAATTCCCGGCTGAAAAGACCCGCGAGGGCCGCCCGGAATCCATGGTTCCCGGCCGGTCCCTCGTAGTCGCCCAGCATGCGCTCCAGTTCCCCCTCCGCCCCCATGATCTCCTTCATGCGCTGGCGCCAGACGGCATCAATCTCCGGAATATGTGCCGGTTGTCCCCCCCCGAGCATGCGGATGCGCTCTCCGCCCGCCGTCAGAGCCGCTCCGAGATCTTCCATCAACTCACCGATCCCGCTTCCGGTGCACAGCCCCTGACCAAATTCTGACAGCTCCCACGGCATGATAAACGAACTCCGTTCGCTCTAAACCACGGTGGGACCGTCCACCACCACAATACTCCATCACTGCAAAAAAAGAGAGACCCAGGCAGAACCTGGGTCTCTCCTATTGATTAGAGCGAAAACCGTGCTGGGCTGTGGTTCAGTCTTCGCAGGATTTGAAAATCACGGCAAGGCAGGGAGATTTCGACAAACTTGACAGGCAGGGGGCAGTGGTGGCAGGCGGCGGGCGACCCGGGTAAACCGGTTCATCGTTGGTTTCCCCTCCTAGGCAAAGCGCTTGGACTGCAGCACGAAGGTGGCACGGCTCAGGGTGGTAGTGCCATGGGCATCGCTCATAAGCACGCTGACCGTCCAGGTTCCTTCGGCGCGGCAGGCCTTGTGGATGCCGGGCACGCTGAGAACGCCCACGCCATCCTTACGGAGGTAGAACTTCGACTCCACGGTTTTCCCCGCAAGACGGGAGTCGGTGGGAACCCCGCGCTTGACCTCAACCCACACCACCGCACCGGCGGGAAGGTTGCTCAGTTCGATCAGGACCGGCGGGAGGGTCTCGAAGACCCTGTCCTCCAATCCGGAAATCACGGCCTTGGTAGTGACCGGCCGGGGAACGACGGAGGTAGTGGTAGTGGCGGCCCCGGGGAGGGCCGCTGGAAGGGAGGCGCTGACAAAAGACGCCAGGGTGAGGCTAAGGACGAATCCTTTCATGGTGGTGAGGTAAGGGTGGTCGTGCATTGGCCGCGGAGGCCGACAGACTGACTAAGGCCTGCCTGATTGACGGACAAAGATTATCAACGTTTGTGTAAATTTGCTATAACTTTTTAATAAAAATTCACATTTTCCCCGCCTCTGATTTTGTAATCGGCTTATTTCCAAGTTCTTATGGATTTGTAAATAATCCTTATTCCTTCACCCTTTTCCCACCACGATCCAGTGGAATCCCCTTCATCACCCAATTTCGCCGCCTTCAAGGGGAGGAATTGACGCCTCGCCGCTCACTACTAGAGTCCGGCCCATGGCAATCACAACCGGCGACTCCGCACCCGATTTCACCCTAACCACCCTCGGCTCCGACGGCCCCGAGCTGGTGACCCTCTCCCAACAGGCCGCGGGCAAGACAACGCTCCTGCTCTTTTTTCCGATGGCCTTTACCGGAGGCTGCACGACGGAATTCTGCAGCCTCACAGCGGGAATCAGCGAATATGAAGAGCTGGGGGTGCAGATTCTCGGCGTTAGTGGGGATAATCCCTTTGCCCAGGCCGCCTGGGCAGAAAAAGAGGGCATTGGGATCACCCTTCTCAGCGACTATGAACACGAGGCGACCAAGGCCTGGGGTGTGGCCTACGACAGCTTCCTGCCCGACAAGAACCTGCCCATGGGAGGAGTGTCCAAACGCTCCGCCTTCGTGATCGATGGCGAGAGTGTGATCCGCTACGCCGAGGTCCATGACAACCCGGCCGATCAGCCCAACTTTGAAGCGATCAAGGAGATCCTTCGGAATCTCTGAAAAAACGAGCTATTCATCCGCCGGAGCCGGAGCGGGCGCTGGAGTTCCAGATCTTTCCACAGAGATCGGCGGCACTTCCGGTTCCGGCGCTACGAATGAGGAGGGGTCCGCGGGAGGCAGGGGCGGAAGGTTTTCCAGATCGGTGGAGTCCACCGGCGCCAGGGGAAGAGCTGTGCCCTCCAGCGGAACCAGGGTTGAGTCCGCCATCCGGTCTCTCACCATGATAGCAGGAACATAGCCAATCTGCCCGGATTCCGTCTCAACTCTCACGTAGGATCCTTTCTCACTGAGCACCTTGAGCTGCGTACCAGGAACCAGCTTGGTGGACGGTTGCATATCTCCTTTCGGAAAGCGCCGGTAGAGACCGGCATTGGCATCGGTCACTTCCACATAACTCCCCGGGGCATAGCGTGGGCCGCCATTGACCGCCTCGGCCCGGCGCTGACTGCCGGGAGAGTCCAGCGGATCAGTCGAGGAATCATAATCCCCCGAGGGTGCCAAACCCCCACAGGAGGAGATCAGTGCGCCCATCGTCCCCAGTAGAAATGGTTGGATTACACGTTTCATGGTGGGAGTGTGTACCAGCCCTGCGGTGGGTCAATGGGATTTCCGGTCACCGACGGAGGCTTACCGGTAGCTCAGAACCGCATCCGAACCTCTACCCCGACAGAGATTCCAGGCTTATCCGGGCCTCCTCCTCCCAGCTCACCCCCCGCCAGTGCAAATCGGTGCGCAGCCGCGCAGGGTCCATTGCGGTATGAACCGGTCGCACCACTCTCATTCGCTTCGCCCGCTCCATTGCTTCCGGTTGAACTTCCGGACAACTTTCCAGAAGTCCCGCTTCATGCCCCAGGCGTACGACTTTGGTCGCAATCGACCACCGACTCTCCGGTTCACCGACGTGGGTCAGGTGAAAGAGTCCCGCCAGATCCGGCCTGCCCAGGAGGGCCATTACCATCCGGCCGATTTCCCGCACCGAAGTCGGCTTGGAAAACTTGTCGTCCACGGCCCGGAGCTCCCTGCCCTCCCGGGCCCTCCTCAACACGGACTCGACAACACCTTCTGACCCGCATCCAAACAGCCAGCTGACCCGCCCCACGATCGCAGACGGATTCTCTTCCAGGACGTTCTCCTCCCCCGCCCGCTTGGTTCGCGCGTAGTGATTGAGAGGCCCTACCACAGACTCTTCGCCCTTGAGGCCCTCGCTGGCGCCATCAAGCACGTAGTCCGTGCTGAAGTGGATGAGGCGCGCGCCGCGCCGGGCACACACGCGCGCCAGCAGGCGGGGAGCTTCAGCGTTGACCAGGTGTGCCTGCCGCAACTGACTCTCACAGCTCTCGACATCCGCCAGGGCCGCGCAGTTCACAAGAGCATCAAAGTGCAGGCCCTCCAGCTTCCGCTCCAGCCCGGCGGGTTCACCGAAATCAAGATCCTCCCGGCCCAGGCCATGCAGCACGTGCTCCCCCTGCCACTCACGGATCAAAGAGCGCCCGAGTCGTCCCGTGCAGCCCGTCACCACAATTTCCATGGAGCGAGTCTAGCAGGCCACCGGAATCCCGTGCAACGCGCCATCATGAAAAAAGAGCCATTTCCCTTTGCCGCAATCCTGCCTATTCTCCCGCGTGCGCCAACTCCGCTCCATCCTTCTCACCGGGGGCGCCGGATTCATCGGATCCGCCCTCGTCCGCCACCTCCTCCGGGCGGAAGGACTGGAGCGCCTGATCGTACTCGACAACCTCACCTACGCGGGAAACCGCGGCAACCTCATCGGCCCTGATCAGGATCCACGCTTTCATTTTGTGGAAGGGGACATCGCCGACCGCGAACTCACCGCCAGCCTCCTGCACGAGCATCGCATCACGGGGGTGTTCAACCTGGCCGCCGAGTCGCATGTCGAACGGTCCCTGGATTCCACCGCCACCTTTTTGCACAGCAATGTGATCGGAACTTCCCGTCTCGTGGAAACGTGCCGGAACGCCACGGTCCCCCTCCTGCAATGCTCCACCGACGAGGTCTACGGCTCGGTCTCCCCCCCTGAGCGCTTCGTGGAAATCAGGCCGCTCAACCCCTCCACTCCGTATGCCGCTTCCAAGGCCGCTGCCGATTTCTTCTGCCTCGCTGCTGCCCGCTGCCACGAACAGGACATCGTCATCACCCGTTCCAGCAACAACTACGGTCCCCGCCAGCACGTCGAAAAACTGATCCCTGCCCTCGTGCACGCCGCCTTTCATGACCAGCCGATTCCCATCCACGGCGACGGCATGCAGATCCGCGACTGGATGCATGTGGATGACCACTGCCGCGGAATGATCACAGCCTTTCTCAAGGGCCATGCCGGGGCCGTCTATCTCCTCGGGGGGCAGTGCGAGCGTACCAATCTGGGCATCGCCCGCAGCGTCCTTGAAATCCTGGCCAAACCGACCTCCCTTATTACCCATGTGGCCGATCGTCCGGGCAATGACCGACGTTACGCGGTGGACTTCAGCAAGGCCGTGGCGGGTCTGAGCTGGCGTCCGCAACACCGCTTCCGCGCCAGCTTCCCCCTGGTAGTTCGCGAGATAGCCGCCAATCTGCACCGCAAGGGGGCGGCTTGAAAGCCGGCCTGGAACGCTCCGGGCCACCGCAAGCGGCTGATTTCCCGGTCCTGGCGAGTCCCTGATTCGCCTAGCTCACGTACATTTCGCCCAGTTCCTCCTCCACGAAGTCAATGTCACGGGCCGGGGCCCCTGCCCCTTCCCGAATACTCCGGAGAGTACGCTGCGTTCCGCGACGCGTGTTCGGTCCTGCCACCTTGTCACACACGGTCTCGACAACCACCGGAGCGATGGCCGCGATTCCGATCACTCCCAGAGCAAAGGCCACCGGACGCCGGGCGCTGCGATGCATCATGTCACCCAGAAAGATCCCGGCCGCTACCCCGAGTGCAACCGGGGCACACTCGACACTGGCATCCACCAGCGTTCTTCCAGGATCCTGCGGTTTATCATTCACGAACTGAGCCTAACTTACACTCTGCCGGGGAAAAACAAGAAATTCCTCACATAGCTGCTTTTAACCATCCCCAATGTTCCGTCACTATCGCCGTAGCATGTCCAGTTCATATGCCATGATCCTGGCGGGCGGCAGCGGCACCCGCTTCTGGCCCCTCAGCCGAAACGCAAAACCAAAGCAGCTCCTCAATCTCTTCGGATCCGATACGCTGCTCAACCAGACCCTCGATCGCCTTGAGGGACTGATCCCCTGTGAGAACATTCTCATCCTCACCAACGCCCTCCAGGAAGAAGCCGTGCGCCAACTGGCCTCCTCCCTGCCCCCCGAGAATATCTTCGCAGAACCCGCCCGGCGCGACACCGGGCCGGCGGTTGCCCTCGGGGTCGGCCTGGTGGCGGCGCGGGACCCGGAGGCCTCCATGCTGATCCTGCCCTCCGATCAACTGATCCAGGACACCCCCGCCTTTCACTCCGTCATGAATGACGCCCTCACTGCCGCCTCGGAAAGCGCGGGACTGGTCACGGTGGGAATCAAGCCCACCTGGGCCTGTCCTTCCTACGGCTACGTCGAGCGGGGAGAAGCCGCCGATCTGGGGGGCCTGAAACTCGCCCATCAGCCCCACGAGGTGGTGCGTTTCCGCGAGAAGCCCGCTCCGGAACAGGCCGAAGAGTTCCTTGCCAGCGGGAATTTCGCCTGGAATGCCGGGATGTTCATCTGGTCGATTCCCACCGTCCTCCGCGAGCTCAATACCCACGCACCCGAACTGGGGAGCTTCGTGGAGGAGATCCGCGACAGCAGCGACGTGTCCGGCACGGTGACAACCCGCTTCCCCGAACTCACTCCCCTCTCCATCGACTACGCCCTCATGGAAAAGGCCTCCCGGGTCCTCAACATCGAGGCCACCTTCGACTGGGACGACGTGGGTTCCTGGATCTCGGTTGCCAGACACCTCGAAACGGTGGCCGACTCCAACCAGTGCAACACCCCGGTCACGGTGGTGGACAGCAGCAACAACATCGTCTTCAGCGAAAAGAACCAACGCATCGCCCTCCTCGGCGTGGAGGACCTCATCGTGGTGCAAACCGATGACGCCATCCTGGTCGCCAACCGCCACCGGGCCGATGAGATCAGGAAAATCGTCCAGGAACTCCCGGAGGAGTTGCTCTGATACGGAGGCAGATCGCGGGACGCGTCCGAACGGCAGCTTCCTACCGCTTTGACTCTCACCCCGGTCCGTGTTTGCATGGCAGCCATGGCTTCTTCCGATCGACCGCGTGCCACCATCATCGCCTGGGCTCTCTTTCTCATCTTCATTCTTGTCGGGGCCGGAAGCCTCGTAACATTAGGTGGAGGGGATCAATCATGGGCCGGGGCTATCATGCTGAGCACGGCCTGCCTGTGCCTCACCCTCCTGGCCCGGCCCACTCGCTGATCAAACGCGCCCGCCGTCTGCCGTGCCCGATCATCCCATTCTCGCCATCGATCACGGCCAGGCCCGCATCGGGCTCGCCGCCACCGATGAACTGGGAATTGCGTCTCATCCGGTGGAAACCATTCACACTCGCCGGGTCGATCCCCTCCAGCGCATCGCCGAAATCGTGGAAGAACGCAGGATCAGGCTGATCCTTCTCGGCCTTCCCCTGCGCCTCGATGGCAGGGAAGGCGAAGCCGCCCACCGCGTGCGCGCCTTTGGCACCGAACTCACCGGGAAGATTCCCTCCGTTCCCATCCAATACAGCGACGAGCGCCTCACCACCACCAGCGCCGCCGGGAAACTGCGTGAAGCCGGCAAGTCCGCCCGCGCGCAGAAAGACATTATCGACCAGGCCGCCGCCCTCGAGATTCTCAACGACTGGCTCGCCGAGAACGAGTGCCCGTGAGGAGCTTGGCTCTTTCCCTGCCCCAACCGGGTTAAAATCCAGGCCGGGATAACCCTAACGGTTCATTGTCCTGTCGGGGCTGGCCCCTAGTCTGGATGATACCTGAACCAGCATCCTGAATCCCATGTATTCACCGGTCCTCTCCACCATGATCGCAGGCGCGTTCCGCGACCACGCCCCCGCTCCCCGCGAGTTCTCCCTTTTGAACCTTAAATCCGGTCAAAGCCTCACCATCCGCTACAAGTCGATCGGATGCTCCCACCACTGTTCCTACCGCTTCATCTTCACCGCCCATGAAGTCGTGATCTACGACCTCGACACCCCGGGGAAGATTGGCACCCCCCGCAAACTCGGAACCCACCGGCTCAGCGAGGAGGAGCTCATCCGCCTGGATCGCCTCTTTGTCTTCTACGCCGGGAAGACGGAAGGCGGCTGCCCCACGGTGGACACCATCCGGTTCACCAAGCGTGATGGAACCCAGCGGGTGCGCACCACCACCTACGTGGACGCGACCGGTAGCACGCTGAACTGCAGGGAGATGCTTCCCCTCCAGAACCTCGCCGGACGCCTGCTCGGCAAACATCCGGGCTAACGACTCCCGGGGAAGGCCAATGACCTTTTTTGTCGCCCTGCAGGGCCACAGCTCATAACAAACCAGTATGAGAGTTCTCCTGGCCATCCTGGCGCTTCTCCTGTGCCTCCCTTCCGCCTCCCGCGCCGCCCCCCGGCCAAACATCCTCTTCCTCCTCGTCGACGACCTGCGTCACGACACCTTCGGCTTTGCCGGGCACGAGATCTGCCAGACGCCCCACCTCGACATCCTCGCCAGGGAGAGCCACGTCTTCGAGAGCGCCTTTGTCACCACCGCCATCTGCATGGTGAGCCGCGCCAGCATCTTCACCGGCCAGTACGAAGCCCGCCACCAGATCCACGATTTTCGCACCGAGTTCACCGCGGCCGCCTGGGACAAGGCCTACCCGGGACTGCTGAAGAAGGCAGGTTATCACACCGGCTTCGTGGGGAAATACGGGGTGGGCAACAAGATGACGGAAGCGCGCAGGACCTTCGACTTCTGGCGCGGCTTCGCGGGACAGGGGCGCTTCCTCGATCCCAAGCGCAAGGACAACCAGCACCTCACCGCCCTGCAGGGGGACCAGTCCCTCGAGTTCCTGCGCACCGCTCCCAAGGATAAGCCGTGGTGTCTCTCGGTCAGCTTCAAGGCCGTGCACTGCCAGGACGGAGCCAAGCGCCAGTTCCCCCCCGACAAGCGCGACGAGAAGATGTTTGCCGACATCACCATCCCGTCGGCCCCGCTCTCCGATCCTGCGATCTTCCAATCCCTCCATGAGCCCCTCAAGACCTCCGAGTCGCGCCGGCGCTGGGAAATCCGCTTTTCTCCCAAACTCTTCCAGGACACCGTGAAGGACTACTACCGTCTCCTCTTCGGCGTGGACCGGGAGCTCGGACGCCTGCGCAAGGAACTGAAGAAGCTGGGGGTGGCCGACAATACCGTGATCATCTTCACCTCCGACCACGGATTCTACCTCGGGGAACGGGGACTGGCCGGGAAGTGGTTCGCCCATGAGGAATCGATCCGGATCCCCCTCATCATTCACGACCCCCGCCAGCGGGAGAAGCGCACGCAACCGCTCACCGAACTGGTCCTCAACATCGATTTCGCCCCCACCATTCTCTCCTACGCCGGGCTCCCTGCCCCGAAGAGCATGCAGGGGCGCTCCCTCACCCCGCTCCTTGCGAAATCCTCCAGGGACTGGCGAAGTGACTTCTTCTACGAACATCACTTCATCCCCAATCGCCTTCCCGAATCCGAGGCGGTTCGCGGCCAGCGTTGGAAATACATCCACTGGCTGGCCCCCAAGCCCGGGGTGGAGGAACTCTACGACCTCGCCAAGGATCCCCTTGAGCGCACCAACCTCGCGGGTGATCCCTCCCACCGGGAGGCTCTCGCCAAAATGCGCCGGCGTTGGCAGGAGCTGCGGGAAGCCGCCAAGTAGGAGCGCGGGAACGTCCGGGATCAGAGATCCTCTCATCAGGAAAAAACGTCCGGTTTGATCATTTCGATCACCCGAAGAAACCTGCGATCCCGCTTCCCTGTCTTCGGCCCCGTGTGGTAAGGGAGACAACCATCTCCTTCTGTCCCACAGCGTTCTGTCTGGGCATTCTCGCCATCCTCGGTGCCACCCTCCGGGCTCCGGGCGGGGAGGGCCCGCACTGGGCCTTCCAACCCCTGCTCCCGCCGGCCCTGCCCGAGGTGAAACATGAAAACTGGGGCCGCACTCCGCTCGACCGCTTCAGCCTGGCCGCCAGTGAAGGCGAAACGATTGCCACCGTCCCACGGGCGGCCCGACGCACCCTGCTGCGCCGGGCCTACTTCGACCTGATCGGCCTCCCGCCTGCCCCGGCCCAGGTGGAAGCCTTCCTCGCCGATCAGGCTCCCGGGGCCTGGGCGAAGGTCATCGATGAACTGCTGGCCTCCCCTCATTACGGTGAACGCTGGGGACGGCACTGGCTCGATCTCGCCCGCTACGGTGACTCCAACGGCGGTGACGAAAATCACGCCTACCCACTCGCCTGGCGCTATCGCAACTGGGTCATCGACGCCTTCAATCGCGATCTCCCCTACGACCAGTTCGTGCGCGAGCAATTGTCCGGCGATCTCATGACTCCCGCCACCGCCGACCGGATTGCCGCCACCGGCTTCCTCGCCATCGGCACCAAGATCCTGGCCGAAAAGGACCCGGTCAAGAAACGCGCTGACATCGTCGACGAACAGATCGACACCATGGGTCGCGTCTTCCTCGGCCTGGCGCTCGGCTGCGCCCGCTGCCACGATCACAAGTTCGACCCCGTTTCCGAGCGCGATTACTACGCCCTCGCCGGAATCTTCCACAGCACCGCCATCGAGGACCGGGAACTGAAAACCCCGGATGCCATTGCGGCCCGGAAGGAACGGCACGGGAAAATTGAAGTCCTGGGGCAGGAAATCGCACGGCATGAGAAGACCCTCGAAACCTTCGTGGACCCGGAGGGAGCCATCGAATGGGAGGCCGAAGCCCACGACCGCGGCAATGTCGTCGTGGACCGCGAGAATTATGGCAAGGGCATCGGCATCATCTCTGACCAGGGCGGCCAGAAGAATTACGCCGAGTATGATATCAAGATCGAAAAGGAGGGCACCTACGAACTCGCCCTGCGTTATGCCGCGGCAGCTTCGCGTCCCGGACGCGTTCTCGTCGACGGCACGGTCGTGATCAGGGAGGCCATCTCCCGGGTCACCGGCGGATGGATGCCACCCAACCAGCGCTGGCACCACGAGGGTCTCCTCAACCTGAAGGCCGGCAAGCGCGTCCTGCGTGTCGAATCCGAACCGCTGATGTCCCACCTCGACAAGGTTCGTCTCCTTCCCGTCCGCGAACCGGACCGGGCCGCGGCGGTGCGAAAGAAGATCGAGGCCCTCGTGACCGCCCGGATCAGGCTGGAGGAGGAGGGAAAGGAGACCTTCCCCAAGGTCATGGCGGTGAAGGATGACCGTGTTGCTGACGTCCGCATCAACCTCCGTGGCGATCCCCACGACCTTGGCGATCCCGTGCCCCGGGGGTTTCTCACCTCCGTCGGGGCACCCCCCCGACCGGACAAACTCACCACCCAGAGCGGACGACTCGAACTGGCGGAGTGGATGACTTCCCCCCGGCATCCCCTCACGGCCCGGGTCATGGTCAACCGGATCTGGCACTGGCACTTCGGGGAGGGACTGGTCCCCACCCCGGACAACTTCGGCACCACCGGAACGGCCCCAAGTAATCCCGCCCTCCTCGACCATCTCACCCACTGGTTCATCCAGGATGGCTGGTCCCTCAAGAAGCTCCACCGCCGTATCATGCTTTCCAGCACCTATCAACTCGCCTCCACGGGGGGGAGCAAGGGCCGGCGCATGGAGGCGGAGGTTTTCCGGGATGCGGTGCTGTCGGTTTCGGGCTCACTCACCCGCGAAGCACCCGGCGGCCCCCCGCCCACCGTCAAGGCCCAGAACCCGTCACCCGCCGACATCACCCGCAATCGACAAGTTTACGAGGACTCCCCTCACCGCAGTGTCTATCTTCCGGTGGTCCGCAGCCACGTCTACGACCTCCTCAGCCTCCTCGACTTCCCCAATCCCACCACCCCGGTGGGCCGCCGCAACAGCAGCACGGTGGCCACCCAGGCCCTCCTCATGCTGAACAGCCCCTTCCTCATCGACAAGTCGGCCCAGGTCGCCGCCCAGCTGCGCTCCCACGCCGACCCGCTCCAGGAATTATACCTGCGCCTCTTCGCCCGGTCCGTCACCCGGGACGAGCGCCGCGAAGCCAGGGAATTCCTCGAGGAAACGGGTAGCGAGGAGGACGAGGCCTGGACCCTTCTCTGCCACACCCTCCTCATTTCCAACGAGTTCTTCTACCTGCGATGAGTGGTTCGCTCGCTACTGCCGACCTGCTTCCCCGCCGCGCCGCCCTTGAGCGCATGGCCCTCGGCTTCGGTGGTCTCGCCCTCAACTCCCTGCTGGCGGAGCAGGCCCGGGCGGGCGGAACCTCACGACCGCAGGCACTCTTTCCCGCCCGCGCCCGCCGGGTGATCTTCCTCTTCATGCACGGCGGGCCCTCCCACGTGGATCTCTTCGATTACAAGCCCAAGCTCCAGGACTACAACGGGAAACCGCTCCCCTTTCCCGAACGCAAGGTGCAGTTCGCCAAGCGCGGCAATCTCATGCAGCCACCCTGGCCGCTCCGGCAGGTGGGCCAGTGCGGCCACTGGATGTCCGAGCTCTGGCAGCATCTCCCGGAGGTGGCGGACGAACTCTGCATGCTGCACTCACTGTGCGAAACCAACGTCTCCCACGGAGGAGCCTGCATGAAGATACACACCGGAGACGAAGCGCTCCTTCGCCCGAGAATGGGGGCCTGGGTGAACTACGGGCTCGGCAGCGAGAACAGCAACCTGCCCGGCTTCGTCACCATCTGCCCGACCTCCCTGCATGGCGGTTCCGACAATTTCGGACCGGCCTTCCTGCCCGCCGAGTTCGGCGGGGTTCCCCTCGGCACACCAGGCTATCCCAACACCCCGGCGGTGGATGCCCGCTTCCATTACATGAGCAACGAGCGCGTCAGCCCCCGGAAGCAGTCCCTGCAACTGGGCCTCCTGCGCCGCATGCACGAACGCGAATCTGCCGCCGGCAACGCCGGCGCCCAGCTGGAAGACCGCCTGCGCAGTTTTGAGCTCGCCTTCCGCATGCAGATGGCGGCCCCGGAAGCGACCGACCTCTCCACTGAAAGCGAGGCCACCCGCAAGCTCTACGGGATGGACGATCCCCGCACCGGGAACTTTGCCCGGGAGTGCATCATGGCCCGCCGCCTCGCCGAACGTGGCGTGCGCTTCATCCAGGTCAGCCACGCCCACTCGCTCAAGTTCAACAACGAACAGTGGGACCAGCACTCCCACCTTGAGAAGGGCCACTCAATCAACGTGGGCCAGATCGACAAACCGATCACCGGGCTCATCCTCGACCTCAAGGCCCGCGGCCTGCTGGATGACACTCTCGTGCTGTGGGGCGGGGAATTCGGACGAACCCCCACCACCCAGCAGGGCAACGGCCCCGTGGGACGTGACCATCACCCGGACGGTTTCACCATGTGGATGGCCGGAGCAGGAGTGAAGGGCGGTCTGCGTTACGGCAAGACGGACAAGTTCGGCTATCATGCGGTGGAGAACCGCTGCACGATCCATGATCTGCACGCCACCATCCTGCACCTCCTCGGAATCGATCACACCAAGCTGACCTACCGGTCCGATGGCCGGGACTTTCGTCTCACCAACATCTACGGCAAGGTGGCGAAGGGTATCCTGGCGTAAGGAATCGCCTGCTCACCCGCGGCCCGGAGCATCATCCGTCGCCGGAAAACGTGACTTGAAAACTGGAACGGGAACATCGAGACTTTCCTCATGCCTCATGTCGCTCGTCTCCTCCTGACCATCACTCTCCTGACTGTGGATCCCGCTCTCGCCGGCAGGATCCACGACGTGGTGGTCTACGGGGGAACCTCCGCGGGAGTCATGTCCGCGGTGCAGGCCAGGCGCATGGGCAAGTCGGTTGTCATCGTCTGCCCTGATACACACCTGGGTGGACTCTCCGCCAGTGGCCTGGGCTGGACCGACTCCGGGAAGAAGGAGATCATCGGCGGCCTGGCCCGTGAGTTCTACCACCGGGTGTGGAAGCACTACCAGAAAGAGGAGGCCTGGAAGTGGCAGAACCCCTCGGACTATGGGAACAAGGGACAGGGGTCACCCGCCATTGACGGCAAACAGCGCACCATGTGGATCTTCGAGCCACACGTCGCGGAACAGATCTTCGAGACCTTCGTCAAGGAGCACGGTATCGTGGTACACCGCGACGAGTGGCTGGACCGCGGCGGAAACGGAGTGGAACAACAGGACGGGCGCATCCTTTCCATCAGAATGCTCTCGGGCCGCACCTTCCCCGGCCGCATGTTCATTGATGCCACCTACGAAGGCGATCTCATGGCCACCGCGGGAGTGAGCTATACGATCGGCCGGGAAGCCAACAGCCAGTATGGCGAAACCCTTAACGGCGTCCAGACCGGGCACGCGATCAAGCACCAGTTCACCACCCCCATCGATCCCCATGTCGTGCCCGGAGATCCCTCGTCCGGGCTGCTCCCCCGCATCCACAAGGGCGCTCCCGGGACGGATGGCAAAGGTGACCACCGCGTGCAGGCCTACTGCTTCCGCACCTGCCTGACCAACGTCGTTGAAAACCTTGTTCCCTGGCCCAGACCGGAGGGCTACGACGCCCGACAGTACGAACTGGCCCTGCGCTACTACGCCACCGGCTGGCGGAACGCCTTCCGCAAGTTCGACCCCATCCCCAACAACAAGACCGACACGAACAACCACGGTGGATTCTCCTTCGATAACATTGGCTACAACTACGACTATCCGGACGGATCCTACGAGAGGCGGCGCGAGATCGTCCGGGAGCACGAGACCTACCAGAAGGGGCTCCTCTGGTTCCTCGCCAACGACCCGCGCATGCCGGCGGACATCCAGAACAGGATGAAGAAGTGGGGACTTTCGAAGGACGAATTCGTGGACAACGGAAACTGGCCACACCAGATCTACGTGCGGGAGGCCCGCCGCATGGTCTCCGACTGGGTGCAGACCGAACCACACCTGCGTGGTCTCAAGCCCACCCCGCGCCCCATCGGAATGGGATCCTACAACATGGACTCCCACAACGTGCAGCGCTACGTCGACAAGAACGGGCATGTCAAGAACGAGGGCGACATCCAGGTCAACCCCGGGGGGCCCTACCCGATCGACTACGGCACCATCATTCCGAAGAAGGGGGAATGCCGGAACCTCCTCGTTCCTGTCTGCCTCTCCTCCTCCCACATTGCCTACGGTTCCATCCGGATGGAACCCGTCTTCATGATCCTGGGACACTCCGCGGCCACCGCTGCGGCCCTCTGCCTCGACCGGAAGATTGCGGTACAGGACCTGGATTATGAGATCCTCCGTCGGAAGCTCCTCGCCGACCGGCAGGCCCTCCAATACAAAGTCCCAGACACCCATCTTCCCCTTTCCTCCCTCAAGGGAGTCGTGATCGACGAGACCAAAGCCACCTTGCAGGGGCCCTGGCAGAAGTCGAGCACGGCCGCCGGGGTTCACCGGGGCTACCACCACGACGATGCCCGGGCAGACGGATCCTGCCGGGCCATTTTCAGCACCACCCTTAAAGAGGGAGTCTACGAAGTGGAAGTGGCCTGGGTGACCCATTCCAACCGCGCTACCAATGTCCCGGCCCTCCTTGCCACCTCGGGCGGGTCCGGGGACCGGGCCTTTACCCTCAACCAGAAAAAGGGTTCAACCCAGGGCTCCTTTCACGGATTCGGCAGGCATAAACTCGCCGGCAAAACCTCCCTCACCATCAGCAACAGGGAAACCGACGGGCACGTCATCATCGACGCCGTGCGCTTCGTGCCGGTTGCCAGGTGAGGGCCCGATTCTGCTCGACGGAAGAGGAACGACTGCAGAGGCTGGGGCGTGTCCGGCCTATCCCGCAACATCGCTGCCCTGGCGGCAGTCGGCCTTTGTCTCGTCCTGCCCTCCTGCGGGCAGAAGGACACTCACGAAAGGATCCTGGGTGACACCCTGGGCCTGATGGAGCGGTTCGCCACCGCCCTTGAACAGGCCAGGGACAATGAGAGTGCCCGGCAGGCCGCTCGCGAAATCGAGGGACTGGTGGAGGAGTTCGACGAGATTGCCGCGCGCTCCGATGCGGTGGGAAAACCCGATCCGGAAGTGGCGAAAGACCTTGCCAGGAAATTTGCCGCGCGCCGGACGAAGGTCCTTGAACGCATCAGTTCGGCCACCCCCAGGGCCAGATCGCTTGATGAAGGGAGCCTCCTGGAATCACTTGAGCACCTGGGGAAGTCGTGGTCCGCCATTCCCTAGGAGGCACCCCTTTTCCGCGGAGATTCTCCAGCAACAAGTTCCCCAACTCCGCGCTACGCACATCCTGCCGCAAGAAACCACCAATTAGAGGAGCGCAATCTTGACACCGTGTCCAAGACTGCAAACGGTAGGATAAAGCAACTTGGATGATGGCGGCCTCCCGGCTCCTCTCTGGCCCGTTCCCATTGAAGAAATCATGGCCCGGATCAATTCCAGTGAATATCCGGGAACCCTTTCCAGTCAAATCCCCAACCTTACCCCATTGCCCCAACCTCACCCCGTTGCGGGCGGCCCTTTTTTACTCCCTCAGCGATTGGAAATTCCATGTAACATCCTATCTACCATGAAATTCGCACGCCTCATCATCCTCGCCCTCCTCGGGTGTCTCCTGCCCGCCACCGCTCAGTCCGCCTCCGGCAGCCGTACCATCCTCATCCTCGACGCCTCCGGATCCATGTGGGGCCAGATCAACGGTAGCACCAAGATCGAGATCGCCCAGTCCACCGCCGAGGACCTCATCAAGAACCGGCCCAAGGATCTCCAGATGGGGCTCATGGCCTACGGCCACCGCCGCAAGGGCGACTGCGACGATATCGATCTCATCGTGCCTCCCGGTAGCGAGACCACCGCGAAGCTCCTCGCCGCCCTCGACCAGCTCGTTCCCAAGGGCAAGACGCCCATCTTCAAATCCGTCCTCCAGGCCGCCGAGGCCCTCAGATACACCGAGAAGGCCGCCTCGGTCATTCTCGTCAGCGATGGCATCGAAACCTGCGGGGGCGATCTCGCTGCCCTCGGCAAACTCCTCGCCGAAAAGGGAATCGATTTCAAAACCCACATCATCGGCTTTGCCATGAAGGACTCCGACACCGTCGCGCTCCGCGGTCTCGCCAAGGCCACCGGTGGGATCTACGCCGACGCCGGTGATGCCGGGTCGCTCAAGGTCGCCCTCCAAACCGCGGTGGTTGCCGCAACCAAGCCGGTCACCTCTCTCTCCCTCGTCCCCCTCGATCAGGACGGCAAGTCCATCCTCAAGAACGGCGTTGGTTTCACGATCTCCAAATCCAAGACCGACGAGACCGCACTCTTCAAGGGGGCCGGAGGCCAGTGGAACACCGAGCTCGATCCCGGCACCTACCACGTCACCGCGACCTTCGGTGATCACACCCTGGAAGCACAGATCACCGCCGAGAAAGGCCGTAATACGACGCACACCTTCACCTTCTCCGCCCCTGTCCTCACCCTGCAGGCCGTCCTCAAGGAAGGCGGCGAACCACTCACCGACAGCGTGAGCTGGGGCGTCTGGGGCCAACCGAATGCCGAAGGCAAGCGCCAGCAGATCGCCTTCTCCTTTCACGCCACCGCCAGGCTCCGCCTCGGCCCCGGCGACTACCGGATCACCGCCCGCCGCGGCAGCGCCAAGGTCGCCAGGGACATCAGCTTCGCCAAGGAACCGATGACCGTTTCCCTCATCTTCGAGGCTGGCACCCTCAAGGCCTCCGCCACTCTCAAGGAAGGCGATGAACCACTCACCGACGGCCTCTCCTGGGACGTGCTCGGCGACCCGAACTCCGAGGGCAAGCGCCCGCAGATCGCCTACTCCTTCCACGCCCAGCCGAAGTTCACCCTGCCCGCCGGTTCCTACCTCCTCCAGGTCAAGAAGGGCAGTTCGACCGTCAGCGGACAGATCGAGGTGAAGGCCGGTGAGCTGACCAGCCACCAGCTCGTCATGGGCAGCGGCACCGTCGTTGCCAACGCGGTGATGAGCTCCGGTGTCGAGGCCCACACCGGCCGCGGTCTCTCCTGGGCCGTGCTCGGCGATCCGAACTCCGAGGGCAAGCGCCCGAAGATTGCCTACTCCTTCCACGCCGCCCCGCGCTTCACCCTGCCCGCCGGTTCCTACCTCCTCCAAGTCGAGCGCGGCAGTGCCTCCGCCTCGCAGGACATCGAGGTCAAACCCGGCGAAACTATCAATGTCACCCTCAACTTCAACGCCGCCATCCTCAAGGCCACCGCCGTGCTCACCGAGGGCGGCGATCCCATGGTAGACCCGCAGATGAGCTGGAGGGTGCTGGGGCCGCCGAATGCCGAAGGCAAGCGCCAGCAGTTCGCATACGAGATCAAAGCCCGGCCCAGCTTCTCGCTCCCGGTCGGCAAGTACACGCTCACCGTGGAGCGCGGTGACGCCAGCGCCCAACAGGAGGTCGAAGTGGTCGCCGGAAAATTCAACACCGCCACCGTCAACCTCAATGCCGGCCTGCTCAAGGTGACCCTCACCGATGCCGCCGGCACCCCGATCGCCAGCAAGGCGAGCTGGAGCGTGCTCGGCCCGCCGAACGCCGAAGGCAAGCGCAAGAAGATCGCCTACTCCTTCGACAAGGTTCCGACCTTCGTCCTGCCCGCCGGCAAGGTGACACTCAAGGCCGAGTTCGACGACAAGACCGCCGAGGCCCCCGCAGATGTCACCCCCGGCCGCCTCACCGAATTCACGCTCAAGGTCGCCGAATGATCCCGATCCTCGGCCCCGCATGGGGTACCGGCCCGCATCCCCGGGGTTCCCCCCCCGGGGATGCCTGCGTCGAGGCACCTAAAACACCCCGTCAACGAGCAAAGGCGCAAACGAACATGATCCATCGAATTTGAGCGTTTCTTGTTTGCTGTCGGGCGTTCAAGTTCTTCCAATTCGTGAAGGCTCTGCTGGTCGCCGTCATCCCGCTCCTCCTCGTCGCAATTCCCCCTGCCCCCCTTGAAACAATTCTCATCCGCACCGTGTATCCCTCCCCCAACCCCATGAAAACCCTCTTCTTGCTGCCCGGGCTGGTCTTTGGACTCATGGCGCTCCCGACCACCGCCGCAGACCGGCCCAACCTCGTCTTCATGATTGCGGACGACTGCACCTACCTCGACATGGAGCTCTACGGGGGACAGGCGAAGACCCCGCACCTCAACACCCTCGCCGCCGAGGGGCTGAAATTCACGCGCTGCTTCCAGACCGCCCCGATGTGCTCCCCCACCCGGCACAACATCTACACCGGCCTCTACCCGGTGAAATCCGGCGCCTGGCCGAACCACACCTGTGTCTATCCGGGCACCAAATCCGTCGCGCACTACCTCCAGGATGCCGGCTACCGGGTGGCCCTGAGCGGGAAAACCCACATCGCGCCCAAGGAGTCCTTTCCCTTCGAGTATTCCAGCGACTTCCGCAACAACGGCCCCGAGACCAGGCCCCTCTTCCCCAATCTCAGGAAGTTCATCGCCCAGTGCCGGTCCTCGGACTCCCCCTTCTGCCTCTTTGCCTGCTCGAACGAGCCCCACTCGCCCTACACCAAGGGCGATCCTTCCGCCTATCCGCCCGAATCGCTCAAGCTGCCCCCGTCGTGGGTCGACACCCCGGCGACGCGCGATTCCTACTCAAAGTACCTTGCGGAAATCACCTACTACGACTGGCAGTGCGGGGCCCTTCTCTCCCTCCTCGATGAATTTGGCCTGCGGGACAATACTCTCGTCGTTGTCGTTTCCGAACAGGGCTCGGGCTTTCCATTCGCGAAATGGACCTGTTTTGAACTCGGCCTGGCCTCGGGAATGATTGCGCGCTGGCCGGGCAGGGTGAAGCCCGGCACGAAAACCGATGCCCTCGTCGAGTATGTCGATATCACTCCCACCTTCCTTGAGGCCGCAGGCGCAAAACCGCAGAGCCTGGATGGCAAATCCTTCCTGCCCCTCCTTCTCGGAAAGTCCACCGGGCACAAGACCTACACCTATGGCCTGCACACCACCCGCGGCATTATCAACGGCAGCGAGGCCTTCGGCATTCGCAGCTGCGGAACGAAGCGCCACCGCTACATCCGCAATCTCCATCCCGGAACGGTCTTCACCAACGCGGTGACCCGCAAGGAAGGAGACGGCAAAGCGAATTTCTGGGCCAGCTGGCACCGGAAGGCCGGGGAGGGCGACGCCCACGCCAAAGCGATGATCGCCAAATACCAGAAGCGCCCGGCGGAGGAACTTTACGACGTCCAGGAGGACCCCCATTGCCTCGTCAACCTCATCGGCGATTCCAAGCTCGCCGAGATCCGAACCGACCTCTCGAGACAACTGGACACCTGGATGAAATCGCAGGGCGACAAGGGTGCCGCCACCGAGGAAATTGCACACACCCGGAAGGCAGGTTTCCAGAAACGGCAACAGAAGGGCACGAAGCGGAAGAACCGGTAAACTCCGCCCTTCGGACTTGCCATGCCCTGTTGATGCTGTCGCCTTCTCACCCCAATACCACCGCGTGGAAATCAACGTCATCAGCCCCATGAAAATCCCTGCCTGCACCTGGGCCATCGCCCTTCTCTGCGCCGCCGCTGTCCCCGCTCCCGCCGCCAAACCGGATCCCTCTTCCCGGTCGGACCGGGCGAGACCCAATATCGTTTTCATCATGGCCGACGATCTCGGGTGGGGTGAGATGGGTTGTTACGGGCAGCAGAAAATCAGAACTCCCAACCTCGATCGCCTGGCCGGGGAAGGCCTTCGCTTCCTGCGGCACTACACCGGGGCACCGGTCTGTGCCCCGGCCCGCTGCGTCCTCATGACCGGGCGCCATCTCGGCCACGCTGAAATCCGCAACAACGGGGACTCCGGGAACGGACGCAAATTCCCCGGCCAGTGGCCCATCACTGCCGGGGCGGTCACCATTGCGGAAGCCCTCCAGACAGCCGGCTACGCCACCGGGGGGTTCGGCAAATGGGGCCTCGGACCCACCGACAGCACCGGCTCTCCCATCCGGCAGGGTTTCGACCGCTTCTACGGCTATAACTGCCAGCGCAATGCCCACTCCTTCTTCCCTCCCTTCCTCGATGACGACGAGGGGATCGAGACCATCAACAAAAAACCCATTCCCGGACACCAGCGCAAAGCGAACGGCGAGATCGTGGCAGACGACTACCGGTCCGAAACCTACGCTCCTGACCGCATCCTCGCCGAGGCCCTGGAATTTCTCGATGCCAACAGGGAAGGACCCTTCTTCCTCTACTGCCCCTTTGTCGAGCCACATGTCGCCATGCACCCGCCCCGCGAATGGGTCGATCGCTACCCGGCAGAATGGGACGAGGAAAAGGGGGGCTATCGCGGACAGAACGGCTACCTCCCGCATCCCCGTCCCCGGGCGGGATACGCGTCCATGATCTCCGATCTCGACGAACACGTCGGGGCCATCCTGAACCGCCTTGAGAAGTACAAGCTGGTCGAGAACACCATCGTCATCTTCACCTCCGACAACGGAACCACTCACCGCTCCCGTGACCCACAGTTTGGAGTGGGTGGGGTCGACGCCGATTTCTTCAACTCCACCGCCGGTCTGCGCGGCTTCAAGGGCAGTGTCTACGAGGGCGGGATCCGGATCCCCTGCATCGTGCGCTGGCCCGGGGTCACGCCAGCGGGCGCAACCAATGAGATCCCCTCCTACTTCCCGGACTGGTTCCCCACTCTCTGCGACATCGCGGGGGCGAAACAACCCGCGAATCTTGATGGTGACACCCTCGTGCCCCTCCTGCGACGGGAGAAGAAAGCGCAAAAGGCCTTCCGGCGCCGCAAACCGATGGTCTGGGAATTTCATGGCTACCGGGGCCAGCTCGCGGTCATGGAAGGCCGATGGAAGGCCGTCCGCCAGAAGGTCCGCACCAAGCAACCCGGGGACTGGGAACTCTACGATCTGGAGGCTGACCGTGCGGAATCCAGCGACCTCGCCGAAAAGCATCCCGACGTCCTGAGGCGGCTGGAAAAGGCCTTCCTGGCTGACCGCAGCAAGAACAAGCGCTATCCGCTCAAGCTCTATGAATGAGACGGACCATCGCTCCCCGTCTCAGTCACCCGGCGCTGATAATGGTGACTCCTCCCGTTCCCCGGGTTCTGCACATCATAAGAATCATCGGATGCAATCATGCTCCTTTGGGAGTATTACTTTGTTCAGGCTCGAACGAAAAATCCCTCCCTTATCCACGTATACCCCGCGAATGCGATCCGCTTCCCTTCTTCTCATGGCCGCCTTCCTTGCACCGTGGAGTTCCCTCGGGAAACCCGATGGGAAGAAGGTCTATACCGCCCATTGCGCCTCCTGTCATGGCGACAAGGGACAGGGAGTGGAGGATGAACATGAGGAACCTCTGTGGGGCGACAAGTCGGTCGACTCCCTCACACGCTACATCCACAAGTCCATGCCCGAGGACGAGGAGGAAACTGTTGTCGATGAGGACGCGCGGGCGGTAGCACAGTACATCTACGACGAGTTCTATGGTCCCGCGGCCCAGGCCCGGAACCGCCCGCCCCGCGTCGAGCTCCTGCGTCTGACCAACAACCAGTACCGGCAATCGGTGGCCGATCTCATCGAGTCGTTCAAGCGACCCCAAACCATCACCGCCGAACGTGGTCTGCGGGGCCGCTACTTCAACGTCGAGAAGATGAACAAGGAAAAGGAGCACGTGATCGAACGGATTGATCCTGCCATCGACTTTGACTGGGGATCAGGCGTTCCGGCCGAAAAAATCAATCAGAAGGGTTTTTCCATCCGCTGGTCCGGATCCCTCCTTGCACCTCACACCGGGCTCTACCAGTTCCGGATCAAGACCCACAACAGCGCCCTCTTTCTTCTCAACTCCTTCCGCGGGGATGACGACAAGAACGCCTTCATTGACGCCTACGTGAGCACCAGGAATGAATTGCATGAAAAGACAGGCAGGAAGTTCCTTCTGGGCGGACGCGGTTACCCCCTCTACCTCCGCTACTTCACTTATAAGGAAAAGATCGCCTCCCTGCGCCTTGAGTGGAAACCGCCCCACGGGGTCTGGGAAGCGATCCCGAATGACTACCTGATGCCCGAGGTGGTTGATACCGTCACCGTGGTGGGCGCCAGGTTTCCGCCAGACGACCGCAGCCTCGGCTATGAACGCGGTTCCGATATCTCCAGGGAATGGCAGGAGGCCACCACCTACGCCGCCGTCGACCTCGTCAACCACCTCATCACATATCTCAATATTGTCTCCGGACTCGATGGAGAGGAGCGCAAGGATCCTGCCGCCCTCCGCCGCTATGCTCACGAGTTCGCGGCCCGGGCCTTCCGGCGGCCCCTGACCCCGGAGCAGAAAAGAATCTTTGTGGACTCCCGTTTCGACAAGCAGTCCGATCCCCACGTGGCCCTGCGCCACTCGATGCTACTGGTCCTGAGCTCTCCCCGCTTCCTCTACCCCGGGCTTTCGGAAAACAATGGTCCCCCGGACGACTACACCGTGGCATTACGGCTCGCTCTCACTCTCTGGGACGGACTGCCCGACAAACAGCTCCTGCACGCCGCGCGGGAAGGCAAGCTGCGCACGCCCCAACAGATCTCTGCCCAGATCCGACGCATGCTCCCCAACCGCAAGACCCGGAGGAAAATGCAGGGCTTCTTCCGCCAGTGGCTGGCCATGGACGAGCGCGAGGACCTCCGCAAGGATCCAGACCTCTACCCCGGCTTCGATGACCACCTGGTTGTCGACCTGCGCCGCTCGCTGGAACACTTCACCGACGACGTGGTCTGGAGCGAATCCTCCGACTACCGTCAACTCCTGCTCGACAAGCACCTCTTCCTCAACGAACGCCTCGCCAGTTATTACCGGACCGAGGCCCTGCCGGGCAGCGGGTTCCAGAAGGTCGCCCTCCCCGATGATCAGCGCTCCGGCATCTTCACCCACCCTTTCCTGCTCTCCCTCAACGCCTATCATGACAATACCTCACCCATTCACCGCGGAGTCTTCCTGAGCCGCTACGTTCTCGGCCGTCTGCTCAAGCCGCCACCGGAAGCCATCGCGTTCAAGGACGAACAGTTCGATCCCTCCCTCACCATGCGCGAAAAGGTGACCAAACTGACCGAGCAGGATACCTGCATGCAGTGCCACCGGGTGATCAACCCCGTCGGATTCAGTCTTGAGAACTTCGACGCGGTCGGCCGTTCCCGCTCCCAGGACAACAGGAAACCGGTCAACACCGTGACCGACTATATCGATGAAAAGGACGAGAAGGTGCACATTACAAGCGCGCGCGACTTCGCGACCCTGGCGGCAGGGAGCAAGGCCGCCCATCGGGCCTTCATCACCCACCTCTTCCACCACTTCACCAAGCAGTCCATCAACGCCTATGGTCCCGGAACCCTCGAATCTCTCCGTGCAAAGTTCACGGAATCTGGTTACAATATCCAGAGTTTGCTCATAGAGTGCACCGCCCTTGCGGTCAGCCATCAGGCTGAAGACAAACCGCTTGCAGCGCACTGACCAGATTCCCAACTCCCGGACCAGGACCAATCATGATGCGAAACCGCCGTGACTTTCTCCGTAACCTCGGTCTCTCTGCCGCCGCCCTGCCCTTCGTAGCCGGCCTCCCCAGCCTGCAGGCGGCTGAAGCGGCTGCCCGCCGGCAGCGTCTCATCATTGTTTTCTCTCCCAACGGAACCCTGCCCCCCTATTTCTGGCAGGATGAACCGGGCCCACTCGAAGAGCTCAAGGCCATCCTCCAACCCCTGGCCGGGTTCAAGGAGCGCATGCTCATGCTGAAGGGACTCAGCAACCAGATCCGGGGTGACGGCGACAGTCACCAGCGTGGGATCAGCTGCCTCCTCACCGGCATTGAACTCCTCCCCGGAAACATCCAGGGCGGCTCGCACACCCCCGCAGGCTGGGCCAACGGTATCTCCATCGACCAGGAAATCCGGAATTTTCTCCAGAACAACCCGGACACCCGTACCCGCTTCGGATCCCTGGAGTTCGGGGTGGCGGTCCCCGACCGGGCCGACAACTGGACCCGGATGGTCTACGCCGGTGCCAACAAACCCCTGGCACCCATCGACGATCCCTACCAGATGCTCAACAAGCTCTACGGACAACGCAAGGACCAGGCCACCCTGGCCAGCCTGCTCGACGATGTCCGGGAAGACCTCCGCAAGGTGTCCTCCAGGATCAGCGCGGAAGACCGCCAACGCCTCAAGGATCATCTTGAGCTGGTGCGGGCCATGGAAAGTGGACTCAAGCGTAGCGGAGAGGAGGAGGAACTGGCCCACCCCGAACCGAAACTCGATCCCAACATCGAACTGGTCAACGACAACACCCCGGAAGTCAGTCGGATGCAGATCGATCTCCTCGTCAATTCCCTGGCCAATGACATGTGCCGCGTGGCCACCCTGCAATACATGCGTTCGGTCGGTCAGACCCGCATGCGCTGGCTGGACGTTCAGGAGGGCCATCACCAGCTTTCCCACGAACCGGACAAGAACAAGGAAGCCCAGGAAAAGCTCCTGCGCATCAACAAGTGGTTCGCCGGCGAAGTCGCCTACCTGGCCAGGAAGCTCGACAACCTTCCCGAACCCGGAGCGGAGGGATCCATGCTCGACCACACCACCATCGTGTGGACCAACGAACTCGGCAAGGGCAGCTCTCACACTCACAACAACATTCCCTTCCTTCTGCTGGGCGGGGGTGCCGGTTTCAGGATGGGGCTTTCCCACGACTATGGCGGTCAGCCCCACAACCGCCTCCTCATGTCGCTGGCCCACTCCTTCGGACATCACGTGAAGTCCTTCGGCAACAAGAAGCACAGCCGGGGCGAACCGCTCAAGTTGGCGTAGTTGGAACCCCGACCTGGCTCCGGTGGTCGGTGCGCAATCCCTGCCAAACCCGTGGGCCGCACCCATGGCCTTCCCCGGGACCAAACCTCCCGCCCGCTTCCACGGCCCGACCATCCCCGCCTTAACCCCCCCGCGCCAAACTGACGGTGAGCCTTTCCGACGCCAGCCGACTGATCCTCCTCTCCGCAATCTGGGGATCCTCCTTCCTGTTCATGCGCATCGCCGTTCCGGAATTCGGGCCGATCTCCACCACCTTCACCCGCATTGCCGGAGCCACCCTGGCCCTCCTTCCCTTCCTCCTGCGCCCGGAAAACCGTAGCGCCCTCCGCGACTGCAAGCTCCCCCTCGCGATCCTGGGCCTTTTCAACTCGGCCCTGCCCTTCAGCCTCTTCTGCTGGGCCAGCCTCCATCTCACCTCCGGATTCTGCTCCCTGCTCAATGCCTCCACCCCCATCTGCACCGCCCTCATCGGGTTCTGCTGGCTTCGCATTCCTCTCACCAGGTTCCAGGGCCTCGGTCTCCTGGTGGGTCTGGTCGGAATCGCCCTCCTCACCGGAGACCAGCTCGACTTCAGCCGGGACGGCGCGGGATGGCCCATCCTCGCCGTCCTCGGGGCCACCGCCTGCTACGGCTTCGCCGGGCACTACGCCCGGACCAGGCTCGCCCATGTCCCCCCCCTGGCGGTTTCAGCCGGAAGCCTCCTTGCGGCCACCCTGATGGTCCTGCCCCTCGTCCTGCTCTTCCCTCCCCCGGCCCTGCCCGGCAAGGGAGCGCTCGCCAGCGCCCTCGCCCTCGCCCTGCTCTGCACCGCCCTCGCCTTCCTGCTCTTCTTCGACCTGCTCAAGCGCAACGGCGCCACTGCCGCTGCCACCGTCACCTTCATCATCCCGGTTTTCGGCATCCTCTGGGGTGCCCTCCTGCTGCAGGAGGAGGTGACCGGGCGCATGATTCTCGGGATGGTGATCGCCCTCCTCGGCACCGCCTTCGTCACCCGGTTGCTCCCACGGCAGCGCTCCCAACCAATGAGACCGACCTCCCCCTGAGGCATCCGCAAATCAGTCCTCCCGGACACCGGCGGGGAACGCCCGGATCCACACCACTCAATCGGGAACCGTGGGCACTACTGCGGGCGGCGTTGTCGGTGCCCCGGGTGCAGAGGAGTCAACTTCCAGATCGCCGGCACCCTTGTCCTTCTGCGGCTGCACCGGTGGCCCCGTCCCCGCCAGGCGGTAGATTGCAAACCCCGAGAGATGGGGTTCCTTGTTCTGGAACTTCGAATCCGGACTGAGAAGGAGATCCAGACTGCCCTCCTTGACGTCCGCCACATAGGGCCCGAAACGACTCCAGGCTCCCAGCGTCTGCTCCTTGCCCAGCTCCTTGGCGACCAGCTTTCCCACCACGTTCAAGCGCAGCGACCGCACCGAGTCTCCCTCGTCCTCCATCATCCACAGAAAGACCTGATAGCGCCCGTTCTCCTGGGGCCACTTGATCGAGAGCTTCGCATTGTTCACCGAGACCTTGCTCATCAGCATGCCTCGCAATCCCGGGCCTGCAACATATCCGAGTGGTTGCTGGAGCGAGGTAGCCGCCTGCGCAGGCGCGTCCTTGCCCGCCACCTCCACCTTGAGCCCCGCCGACTGGGCCTGAGCATGGGACATCCAGGTGCCTCCATCCACCGCCACCTCACCGCCATTGAGATTCACCCCGGCCATGAACTCCCAGGCCTGGGGCAGCGCCTGCTCTCCCACCCGGGCCCATCCGCCCGCCCGCACCTGCACCATCGCTCCGTCCTTCGGTCGATCAACCTGCACCGAGCCCTCTGCCACTTCCACCAGGGTCTCCTTCGCCCGGCTGCGCACGGTCACCCTCGCGCCCTTCAGCGTGATCCTGGCGTTCACGCTGCGAATCACCATCGGCTTGCCCACCGGCTGCGAGGCCGCCTCCACCGTCAGTTCCCCCAGCCCCAGCCGAAGCTGCTTGCCCTCCTTCTGTTTTTCCAATGTGACCTCACTTCCCGACCGGATATGCAGATACGTTTTCTCTTCCACGTAGGCCACTCGCACAGACCCCTCGCGCACCGTAATGACATCCCCTTCCCTGAGTTCGGACCCGCGCCGCAATTCGTTCTGCTTGCCGAGCTCCCGCATGATAATCCCCTCCCCGTCCACCGAGTCGACCTTGGCGATCACGCCGTCTCCCTTCGGCGGCCCGGGCGTCTTGCGGGTCAACCCGAAAAAGAGCGCTCCCCCGATCCCGATCATCAATATTACCGCTATCACGATAAACACAGTCGGATTGCTCTTGCTGGCAGAAAGAAGCCTTGGCGGAGGGGAATGACCCTGAGGCGTTCCGGGATGTGGATCGGCATAGCCGTATCCCGGAATGGGATCGGCTCCCTGTCCATACAGATTGGCCACATACCCCTGGTCATAAGGCTCCGGGGGCAACAGCTGTGCTTGAATCGGCCACGCCTGCCCCTGCGGTTGGCCACTGTCCTGCAGCGCGATTGTGGCAACCGGGGACGGGGGCGGGGGCGGAGGGGGGGGCGGAACTGCCGCCCCTGAAACCGGCACCTCATCCTCCCCTTCCAGAACCTCTTCCTCGATCACCTCATACTCATACTCATACTCATACTCATATTCCACCTCCTCGTCCTGCTCATCCTCCGCAACCGGCTCTGCCACGATCCCTCCGGATCCGACCCCATCCTCCTCTGCCGTCTCCATTCGCTCCTCCCCGTCTTCCTCACGGGGCTCTTCGGTGAAATCCTGCTCCTCCCCTCCGTGAGGTCCCTCCTCATCCGCCATTTCCTCATGGATGGCCACGATCACTTCGGCCTCCTCGACCTCTCCCTCTTCCACGACGGCCTCCAACCCGTCCAGGATCTCTGCTTCCGCATCACCCTCGACAGTTTCTTCGAGAGTCTCCCCCCCGAAGATCTCTGCGACCGGCCGCGGAGCCTCCTCCGCGGCCATGACTTCCGGCGGAGCGGGGGGCCCCACGGGGCTGACCGGTTGCGCCTGCACCACCGGTAGCAGCGCCCCCCCCTGTCCTCCGGGAGCAGCCTCCGCCACCACTTCCGGTGCGGACGTGGCTTCCGCCGCAGGCTTGTCATAAAACCCCGCGGGCGGTTCCTCGCCAACGCCCAGAAACTGCAACGCCTTCGGCATCTCCGCAGACGTTCCCATGATCAGCTTGGGTGCCGCAGCCACCGCATCCGCGTCTACCTCCGTGAGCAATCTGGGCCGCTTCGAGGCGGGCTTGTTCCCGTCATCCTCCCTTCCCTCCTTCTGGTCGGAACCTTCAACCCCGTCCTCATCAACCTTGGGATCTTTTGCACCTTTCGCTCCTTCATTTTCTTTCTCGATCCGTTCCACTCCACTCCCGGCTTCCCGGAACTTTCCCGTTGCCACCAGGTCCGCATCGAACCGGGCGGCGAACTCCGCATCCTCTTCCCGGAGCCCGGCCAACTCGACCAACGCCTCTTCGTCGAGCGTATCCGCCACGTAGCGCTCAAACAGTTCGTCCCGGGTCATCTCTCGTCTCCATAGCATCTCAACCACCCCCTCGCATCCCAAATCCCACCAGGAAATCTCCCGGGCAAATTATATTGGACCCGAGTGACACCAGAAGTCTGCTGACGACGGAACCGGCCTGCCAAGGCAGGAACCGCAGTCCCGATCTTGTTTCAGCAACCTCAACTATCGTTCCCTGCGCCCGGCGACTTCATCGCCATCTCGCCTTGCCTCCTGAGTCCTGGCAGCAATAGTCGCTGGAGGAACAACCTCGCCTTGAGATCACCCCATGACCGCCCCTCAATCCGGACCACTCCGCAACCTTCTTTTCACCGCTTGCGCTTCCATATTCGCAGCGGCCACCCTGCTTGCAACGGCCCAGACCAACGGCCAGGAGGTGCTGGCTGACTCGATAGTTGAATTCTCCGGTGTGCAGGGCCAGGACGACTGGTGGCACGGCTACCGTAATCTCACCCTGGACGGTGGTGCCAACGACTACGACCCGGCCAGTGACTTCATCGCCTTCCCCCCGGACGCCTGGCGGGGTGCACAATGGCGGCTGGCTCCGAGTGGAGCACCCTGGACCACGCTGGGACAGGAAAACACCCATCCGAATGGAACCAATAGTGCGCCCAACGAGGAGCACTGGACCGTGAGACGCTGGACGGCTTCCCCAGCTGATCTGGCCAGTTCATCCCTGCTGCAGGTCGAATGGTTCATCGCGAAGACGAACACAAACGGGGAGGGAGTCACCGCCCAGCTCCATCTCAACGGAACGATGGTGGGCAGGGCCTCGATCGCGGGCAACAACAACACCGGGGTGAACCGGATGTCCTTCGTCACCGTCGAGTCCGGGGATCATGTCGACCTGGTTCATACCCCCACGGGCCCCGGGGGCAATACCCGCGACGGAAGCGACGGCTCGGTCACTTCCATGGTGATCTCCACCGTGGTCGATGTCGACAATGACCAACTGGCGGATTCATGGGAGAGACTCTGGTTTCCCGACGACCTCACCCAGCTCGCCAGCGGGAATGATTACGACGGAGACACCATCACCGACGAGGACGAGTTTGCCAACGGCACTAATCCCGCAGCCTCGGATACCGACGGCGATGGATACCCGGATTCCGAGGAAGTCACCGCCGGGAGTGACGCCAGCAGTCCATCTTCCCTGCCACCCGGCGGGGGACTGGCTGATTCGCGCGATGGATTCTCCGGCGTGCAGGACCAGGACGGATGGAGTTTCGGCTACCGCAACTATACCGCTGATGGCGGCGGGAACAACTATGACCCGGCCAGTGACTATATTGCCTTCCCCCCGGACACCTGGCGGGGATCACAATGGAGACTGGCCTCCTCCGGTGCCCCCTGGACCACGCTGGGACCGGAAAACACCCATCCGAATGGAACCAACAGTGCGCCCAATGAGGAGCACTGGACCGTGAGACGCTGGACCGCCGGCGGACTGGATGGACCGACCGACATCAGGATCTACTGGCAGCACCGGTCCGCCAACGGGGCAGGGGACGGCACCACAGGCGCCATTCATCTGAACGGCCGGCAGGTCGATTCGCTCGCGGTCTCCGACACGGTCGGCGGAATTCGCTCATACTATGTGCATCTTGAAAACGGAGACATCATCGACCAGGTGGTCACTCCGGTGGGGGTGAGCGGAACCCGGATCGACGGAAGTGACGGCTCCTACAACTGGATGCGGATCGATACCAGGATCCCGGAAACTTCCGTCCAGCCGAATGGAAAGTATTTCATTCCGGTTGGGGCACCCGACCTCGACGGTGATTCCATTGCCGACTTCGTGGAGGCGGACCTGTTCTCCGGTGATTTGAACCAGTTGACCAACGGGCAGGACTGGGACGGGGACGGGGCGGATGACGAGGTCGAGGTGGCGGCAGGGTCTGACCCGACCCTGGCGGACACCGATAATGATGGGCTTCTTGATGGCGAGGAGTTGACAATCTACGGGAGCAACCCCTGCCTCTCCGACAGTGATGGAGACGGTCTGAATGACTTCGACGAGGTCAACGGTGACCCCGCCACCGACCCGGCGCATGCCGATTCAGACGGTGACGGCTTCAACGACAGGGAAGAGCTGGAGGCTGGCAGCGATCCCAACAGTTCCGGGGACACTCCCCTCTCGGGCACCCTGGCGGATTCCGTGACGCAGTTCTCCGGAATCCAGGACCAGGATGGATGGGAATCGGGCTACCGCAATGTCTCTCTCGATGGTGGGGGCCGGGACTACGATCCGGACAACGACTTCATCCCCTTCACGGGCGGGGACGGAGCGGGTCCCTGGGACGGGGTGGATCAGCAGTGGATCGGAACCGTCTGGGACCTCAACACCGCAGCAGCGGCTCCCTGGACCTTCCTCGGCGGAGAGGGCACCCACCCGAACGGAACAAACAACGGGGACGAGCACTGGACCATTCGCCGGTGGACCGCAAGTGACCTCACGGGAACCACCGCAGTGCGTCTCAGCTGGACCACCAAGAAAACCAATCCCAATGGTGACGGGGTGACCGGGGGAGTGCACCTCAACGGAGTCCAGCTCGACGGCGCCGTCGTCAGTGACACCACCGGCGTCACGCGGATCCTCTATGCCAACCTCAACAACGGCGATCGCATCGACCTGATTCTGAGTCCCCACGGCCTGACCGATGGAAGCGACGGCAGCGACGGATCCGCCAATGCGATCAGGATAGACAACCGGATCCCGACCGTGCCGATCCAACCTGACGGAACAATTTTCATTCCGGCCGATGCGGCCGACAGCGACGACGACGGCATTGCCGACTTCTGGGAGGAACTCTTCTTCCCGGGAGACCTGAGCCAGCTTTCAGCCGGAAGCGACTTCGATTCAGACGGGTTGAATGACGGGGATGAGGCCCTCTCCGGGACTGATCCCCTCCAGGCCGATACGGACGGGGACGGGCTCTCTGACGGGGCGGAGATCACGGCGGGCACCGATGCCCTCGACACCGATTCCGATGGAGACACCTATGAGGACTTCCACGAGATCGCTACCGGCTTCGATCCCCTTGATGCGTTCTCCAACGTGGCTGACAACTTCACCGCGATTGCGGACTCGGAGTTCGACTTTCCGTTCAGCGCCGACCCCCAGGGCGATTTCGGCTGGACCTACGGTTACTACAACACCACCCAGGATGGAGAGCCGCCCGCGAACTCGAACTTCATTCCCTTCCCGACCGATGGCAGCTTCTTCCCAGGCGCCGGAAACTTCTGGGACGGATTGAAGTTCGACTGGTCCGACGCGGTCGGCAACGCCCAGAACCCGCCATGGACCGAAATCTCACAACTGGGTGGACACCCCAACGGGGACAACAACTCGGAGGTGCACTGGGCAACCCGCAGGTGGGAGGTCCCCCAGGACGCCCAGCTCGCCCTGCACTATTTCGTGCAGAAGACAAACCCCAATGGCAGTGGAGTGACCGCCATCATCCTCCACAACGGGGAACAGCTGCACCGCACGACAATCGCAGGTAATGACACCGCCGGCAGGAAGGGATGGTCCTTCATCGATGCCAGAGCTGGCGACCACGTCGAGGTGGCACTGAGCCCGCGTGGGATCGACGGCTCCGATCACGATGGGGCCGACGGGTCAAACTTCTGGCTCATCGTCGACCCGACGATCCCACCCACCCCCCTGCAACCGGACGGCAGTCCCTTTGTTCCGGACGGCGGAGAAGATCTGCGTCTCACCCTCTTTTCCTACAACGGCACCAATGTCACTCTCCGCTGGATCTCCCGGAATGGAAACGATTACCAGGTCCAGGAGTCCGTCGATCTCCAGAACTGGAACAATATCGGAGCAACCGTCCCCGCTGCCGCGGGCGGGGTGACAGAAGCAACAATCTTGAATGCTCCCGCTTCGCCCCGCTACTACCGGTTGCTCGAACTCGATCCCTGACCGCCCAATCGAGGTATAAATATCTGTTCTAAGGGGGGGGCGGCATCCCGCTGGCCCCTTTCTGTCATTGCCTTTCCAGACATCCCGGGCGACCCTCACCGCGGGAATTCCCCCTGGGAATTCTCCTCTGGCCTGCAAAATCCCCCCGGCCCACAGCACATGAGACCCATTACCCGCTATTCAGGGGCGGCGCTTTATCTTGCCCTCGCCTGCACGACGATCACTTCCGTTCCCCTGCGTGCTCAGTCCCTGGTCATCCAGGAGTTCATGGCTTCCAACCAGGATACCATCAACGACGAAGATGGCGACAATGAGGACTGGATCGAGATCTTCAACCCGGGTGGAGCGGCGATCAATCTGGACGGCTGGTTCCTCACGGATGACGCGGCTACTCTCAACAAGTGGGCCTTCCCCGGCATTATTCTCAGTCCCGGCGAACAACTCCTCGTCTTCGCTTCCAACAAGAACCGCAATGATCCGGCAAGCGAACTTCACACCAATTTCAAGCTGACCAGCCAGGGTGAATACCTCGCCCTGGTGCGCCCCGACGGTTCCACCGTTGAGCACCACTACGCCCCCACCTTTCCCCTCCAGGTTCAGGATGTTTCCTACGGCCTCCAGCAATCCACCTCGAGTTCGCCCCTCATCTCCCCCGGAGTGGCGATGAGATACAAGGTGCCTGTCAACGGCGACGACGACGTCAGGGAAGGAACCAACCCGAACTCGTGGATCGGAACGGAATTCCCGGACAGTTCCTGGAACAGCGGCACTACGGGAGTCGGCTATGCCACCGGGAGCCCGGATGCCTATGATCCGCTGATCGAGACCGACGTCCAGGCCCTGATGTGGACCCAGCGCTCATCCATCTACCTCCGTATTCCTTTTACGATCACGGATCCTTCCGCGATCTCCGGACTTAACCTGAAAATGAAATGGGATGACGGATTCGTGGTCTACCTCAACGGGGATCCTCTCCCGGTTGCCGAAGAGAATGCCCCTTCTCCCGATCAACTCGACTACCAGTCCAGTGCCACGTCCTCCCATAGTGACAGTCAGGCATTGGTCTACGACAACTACTCTCTCTCCTCCTCCCTCCTCACGGTGGGTTCCAACGTTCTCTGTATCCACGGCCTCAATACCTCCACCGGAAGCTCGGATTTCCTGATCCTGCCGGAGTTGGAAGCGACCAGCGTGACGGACATGGGCACGCCCGCCTACTTCACCACCCCGACCCCGAATGCACCCAACACAAGCGGGGGGAGCACCCCCGGCCCCCTGATCCGGAGTGTTACCAGGAATCTTCCTCCCCTCTCCCTCAACGCCGACCCGCTCGTGATAGAGGCAGAGGTTCTTCCCACCATGCATCCGATCAACACCGTTACTCTCACATGGCGGGTGATGTACGGGACGGAAAACACTGTCACAATGACTGACGATGGAAGCGGAGACGATGCCGTCTCCGGAGATGGCATCTACACCACCACCATTTCAACCAGCACCCTGTCCAACGGGGAGATGATCCGCTGGAAGGTGACCGCCACCGATACAGCCGACGGAAGTTCCCGCCAACCTCAGTTCCCCGATCGGTTCGACTCTCCCGAATACTTCGGGACGATCGCGGAAGATCCCTCCCTTGCGAGATCCAACCTTCCGGTCTTCCACTGGTTCACCTCCAGTCCCGGGGGCGCCAATACCACCAACGGCTCCCGCGGGTCGGTCTATTTTCTCGGGCAGTTCTACGACAACATCCAGGCTGACCGGCACGGCCAGTCCACAGGTGGTTTCCCCAAGAAGAGCTACGACTTCGATTTCAACAAGGGTGACCGCTTCAGGTACCAGGAGGGCGAAGCCCGGGTAAAGGACCTCAACATGCTGACCAACTGGGCCGACAAGTCAAAGACGCGGAACACCCTTGGATATGAAATCGTGAACAGGGCGGGCGAACCAGCACACTTCGCCTTCCCGGTCCGCATCCAGCAGAATGCCGCCTTCTTCAGCACCGCGGACATGGTGGAGGATGGTGACGAGCGCTACCTCGAACGCGTCGGCCTTGATGGCGAGGGTGCACTCTACAAGATGTACAACCGTCTCGATTCGTCAACCAGCGGAGTAAACAAGAAGACGCGCAAGAACGAGAACAACAGCGACCTGCAGGCCCTCGTCAGCGGATTGAGCCAGTCGGGGGATGCCAAGCTGCGCTACGGCTACGACAATATCGACATCCCCGGCACGATCAACTACCTGGCTGCTCTCGACCTGACCAACAACCGCGACCACGGTCACAAGAACTACTATCTCTACCGGGACACCAATGGCAGCCGGGAGTGGCGCCCGCTGGTCTGGGACATCGATCTGTGCCTCGGACGCAACTGGGTGAGCGGTCCCGCCTACTTTGATGACAGTTTCACCAACAACAACCTGCGGGCCGGACCATCCAACCGCCTGAAGACGTTCATCTTCAGCGACTCGATCCTCAACCAGATGTACCTGCGCCGCATGCGCTCCCTGATGGATAAACAGATCGGCCCTCCCGCTTCGCCGGTCAATTACCTCGTAAACCGCGTCGATGACCTCGTGGCCCTGATTGATCCCCGCGACAACGGCCAGCGCAGGGGCTCTGACGACGCCGATCTCGACTACCAGAAGTGGGGATCGTGGGGGAACCAGAACGCCATGCGGCCAGCTGCGGACCGGATCAAGTTTGAACACGTTCCCTCCCGGCGAGCCCATCTTTACGGCCTGAGTGAAATCCCCCCCGCCCAGCCGGTTGCGTCCCCCATCCGGATCAGCAGCATTGACTACAACCCGGTCGCCAACGGAGCCTCCCCGGATCAGCGAGGAGAATACTTCATCCTCGTCAACCCGAACCGATCCGCAGTCGATTGTTCCGACTGGGTGATTTCAGGCGGGATTTCGCACACCCTCCCGGCCGGCACGGTTATTCCAGCCAGAGGGCGCCTTTACGTGGCACGTGAGGCGACGGGATTCCGTGCCCGCAGTATCAGTCCGAAGGCCAACGAGAAACGCTACCTGATCAGCGGCTATGACGGACAACTCTCAGCCCGCGGAGAAACCATCACCCTCACTGACGATGCCGGCAACCTGATCGACAGCGTTGCCTACACCGGAAACCCCACTCCCGGGCAGGATTTCCTGCGGGTGAGCGAGATCCTCTATGCTCCGGCGGCACCCACCGCCGCGGAACTGGCGAGTATCGCGACCCTCAACGGGTCTGAATTCGAGTTTGTGGAATTGACCAACATCGGCCCCTCGCCGCTCGACATCAGCGGGGCACAGTTTGTGGAGGGCATCTCCTTCACCTTCCCCGCTGCCACCATCCTGAACCCGGGCGACCACATCCTGGTGGTAGCCAACCTGGCGGCCTTCAGCCTGCGTCATCCGGGTGGCCTCAATATCGCCGGGGAATACACCGGCAAACTCGACAACGACGGCGAGCAGCTACAGATCCTTGACGCCCTGGGGGAGAACATCCTTGAGTTTTCCTACAACGACGTCTGGCACGATCCCACCGACGATGACGGCTACTCGCTCGTCCTGCTCGATCCAGCCACCACGCCGGTTACCGATTTCGATCGCCCGGCGAACTGGGGTGTCAGCCTCACGGAAGGCGGGGATCCCGGGACGGAATCCACCGGCACCTCGATGACCTACGCTTTCTGGAAGTACCAGCACTTCACCGAAAACGAGATGTCCGATCCCCTCGTCACAGGCGACTCGCTTGATCTGGATTCCGACACCCTCGGAACCGTCCTGGAATACGGATTTGGACGCAACCCCCGGACCAGTGACGCAGCAGAGAGTTACCGCGCATCGATCGTGAACGACGGCGGAACCGATTACCTGGCGATGACTTTCAGGCGCCAGAAAAACTCCCTCGATCTCACCTACCTCGTCGAAGTTTCCAGCGATCTGTCCGATTGGACCACCGTCAATACCCTGACAGGCACCCCGGTGGACAACGGGGACGGCACCGAGACCGTCACCATCCGGGACAATGCGGCGGTCAGCCCCGACACCCCGCGATTCGGGCGCATCACCGTGGCGGTGGGACCGTAGCGCCAAATCCCCTGCGGCCATTCCGGCCGGCGGTGGAACCGGGATGGCCCCAAGACCCCGGGCCCGGGAAAACCACCCCTCGAACTCAGGGAGTTCGGCACGACGTGCCGGTCCGGGGCTCACTGTTGACGCCGCCCTCTACTTGCAGGAAGCTCGACGCTCTGCATGCGCTTAATTTTCCGTCCCTTCGGCCTGTTCGCCGTCTCACTCCTCCTCACCGCCTGCGACCGGAAGGAGGAGAATGAGCACTCGAGAGCGCCGGGGCAGAACGAGCCAGCTCCCCCTCCGCAAAGCAAGGCCCCGCGCCCCGACCCATCTCTGGCAAACTGGGAAGTGGAGGTCTTTTCCGCCGCAGCCGGGCAACAACTTGACGAACTGAAGCGCTTTCTCAAGGGGGAGAACGAGGTCATCGGACAGGGCACCTCGCAGGGACTGACCGGATTTGCCCTGACAGATGTGGTGCCCGAAGGGGCCTTCCACATCCGGCGGGCGAAAGAGACTGCCGGCACGGAACGCGATCTGATGGCCGCCCTGCGGGCCCTGCGGGAGAGTTTTCCCGGAGCCTCCGCCTCCCTGGCCGAAATCAAGATTGTCCGGGTGCATCTCTCCGGCAATACGGCCACCACTGAACTGTCCGTCCACCTCGCCGGCGAGACGCTGCAGATCAATGCGGAGTGGAATGCGGAATGGACACGGGACGACCCGCCCGCCCTGCTTCAGCTGAACACGACGCGTTACGAAGAGTGCGAACGCCACGGCACGGGACGACTGGTCGACTCCACGGGTCCGGTCCTGGCCTCCCTCAGGGAAAGGGAACAGTTCGTCCGCAGCATCGATCACTGGATGGGCCGGATCGAAACCCTCCTCGGCATCGAAATGGGGGGATGGCACGGACTCACCACCGCGGATGTCAACAATGACGGACTGGACGATGTTTATCTCTGCGATGGCGGCGGACTCATCAACCGTCTTCTTGTCCAGCAGGAAGACGGCACGGTGCTCGACCGCTCCCGGGAGTCCGGACTCGGTTTTCTTGACCACAGCTTCGGCTCGCTCTTTGCGGACTTCGACAACGACGGTGACCAGGACGCGGCCATCGCCCTGCTCTCCGGCGTCCTGATCATGAAGAATGACGGCACCGGGATCTTCTCCAGCGCGGAGGCAAAGAGTTTCCCGGCCGCCGTTCCCTACTCTCTGGCCGCGGCCGACTACGACCAGGATGGTGACCTCGACCTCTTCGCCAGCTGCTACGTGCAGCGTTCGGGAGCAACCCGCCACTCATTCGTGGCCCGCCCCCTTCCCTATCACGATGCCACCAACGGTGGACGCAATGAACTCCTGCGCAACGAGGGGGGACTGCGCTTTCGCAATGTGACCAAAGCAACGGGCCTCCATCCCGGAAACAGCAGGTTTTCGTATTCCGCAAGCTGGGAGGACTTCGACGAAGACGGCGACCTGGACCTCTACGTGGCCAACGACTTCGGCGGAAACAATCTCTACCGGAATCAACTGCGGGAATCCGGAAGACCGGTCTTCACCGATGCGGCGGCAGAGGCCGGGGTGCGGGACGTGGCGGCGGGAATGTCCACCTGCTGGGGAGATTTTGACAACGATGGCCTGGTCGACCTCTACGTGGGAAACATGTTCTCCTCGGCAGGAAACCGCATCACCTTCCAGGATCAGTTCAAACCGGGAGGAGACCCAACGACGCGTGCACTCTATCAGCGCCACGCCCGCGGCAACTCGCTTTTCCGCAACCTTGGTAGCGGCAGGTTCGAGGACGTCAGCATATCCTCCGGGACGACCATGGGACGCTGGGCGTGGAGTTCCCTCTTCGTGGACCTCGACAACAATGGCTGGGAGGATCTCCTCGTCGCCAACGGCTTCATCACCCAGGAGGATCCCGGGGACTTGTGAAGTTTCTACTGGCGGCAGGTCGTGTCGCAGGCCCCGGAAACCACCGCAAAGACGGAAAAGCAGGGCAAGTACCTCACCGCCTTCTCCGAACTGGCCCAGCGCATTCGCGACGGGGCTTCCTTCAGCGGCCGGGAACGGCATTGTGCCTTCCTCAATACCGGACAGGGCCGCTTTGCGGATATCTCGGCCGTGAGCGGATTCGGCCTGCCCTCCGACGGGCGTGGGCTGGCGATCACGGACTGGGACCATGACGGCGACCTCGACCTCTGGCTTTCCAACCGCTCCGCCCCGCGTGCTCAGTTCCTGCAGAACAGGATTCCGCCGCAGGGCTCAGGGTGGATTGCCTTTCGACTGCAGGGAGACCCTTCCAGGAACTGCCCGCAAGATGGAATCGGTTCGCAGGTCGAGCTGGTCACCGGCAATTCGCCCCAGCGACGGATCAAGACGCTCCATGCGGGGAACGGTCTGATGAGCCAGTCCAGTAAATGGCTGCACTTCGGCCTGGGGGGCAACGAACGGGAAGTCTCAAAGGTAGAAGTACGCTGGGCAGGTGGAGTGACCGAAGAGTTCTCAGGACTGCAATCCGGAAGCCGCTGGCTGCTGGTGCAGGGCAGCGGCCAGGCCAGACCGGTCAAGCAACGGGAAAAGATCTCCCTGCCGGAGGGTGGACTCGACCTGGGGGAGCCTACCGAAGTTGCCCGAATCCGCCTCTCGCAACCGCTCAGGATTCCCGAACTCACTTATCGCGATTTTTCCGGACAGCCCCGAAGCATTACAGATCTCGCCAACCGGAAAGCAGTCCTGATCAACCTGTGGGCAACCTGGTGTAACCCCTGTGCCGCCGAATTGGAGGACTTCGAGAAGGCCAGGGCGGACTTCGCAAAGGAAGGCGTCGAGATCATTGCTCTCAATGTCGATCACCTCGGCCCCGGCGACCAGGTCACTCCCGCGCAGGCGGCCCGGGCCCTGGCCAGGTTCGGGTTCCGGGGAAATGGAGGCATGGCGGATACGAAACTCATCGCCCTCCTCGAAGAATCGATCCTTGCCAGCGTCTATCGCCATCACCGCATGCCGGTCCCGGTCAGCTTTCTCATCGACCGGGGCGGCTGGCTCAGTGCGATCTACAAGGGACCGGTGAAGGTCGCACAGGTCCTTGCCGACCGGAAGGAACTGGGCCGGAGTCCCGAGGCTGCGCTGGCGGCCGCGGTTCCCTTCCCGGGCACCTGGGCGCAGATGCACTTCCCCGGCAATCCAATGGCGATTTCGGCGGCCTCCCTGGAGGGTGGCTATCTTGCGGAGGCACGAACCACCCTGCTGGAGTTCCTTGAGAAGCACGACACCCCGCCGGGTGACCCGAAGATTCCCGCCGAGCACCAGCGCAACATGCAACTGGGCGGGGTCCACTTTCAACTCGGTGAAGTGGCCCTCCTGGAAAACAGGGAAACCGAGGCGCTTGCTTCCTATCAATTGAGTCTGCGCTACAACCCGCGGCAGATCCCGGCCCTCAACAGTCTCGCCTGGTTGCGGGCCACCTCATCCGATCCGAACGTAAGGGACGGTCCGCGGGCCCTGGGACACGCCACCTTCATGATGCAGGCCCCGGGGGTGTCCGAGAACCCCGCCCTGCTCGGCACCCTCGCGGCCGCCTACGCCGCCGCCGGAAAGTTCCCCGAGGCGGCAAACACCACGACTCGCGTGATCAACATCCTGGAGTCGCGTGGGGTGACACCCGAACTGGCCAGACACCGGGAACGGTTGAAGTTGTATCAGGAAGGGACCGCACTCTCCCTCTCCCGGGACAAGCCTGCTCCATGATCCTCCCGACGACCTCGCCCCGGCATGGTTGGGGTGGACGCACCCGCAAGGGCCCTGCGGGTCCGTAATATTTCTCCTTTGACCGGGAGTGGGGGGCAGACAAGGATCACGGCATGGCCATCCGAGCCGGAATCCTTACCCTCTCTTTTTCCCTTTCGATCAATGCGGCATCCCACGCAGCTGAAAACTGGGACCAGTTTCGCGGCCCAGGCGAGCAGGGACAGGCAGAGGCCAGCCGCCTCCCCACGGAGTGGGGCGAGAAGAAGAACGTGGCCTGGAAAACACCCGTCGAAGGCAAGGCCTGGTCCTCCCCGGTGGTCTGGGGAGATCGCATCTGGGTGACCAAGGCCAATCCCAAGGGAACGGAACTGTCGGTGGTCTGCCTCAACAAGTCCAACGGGAAGGTTCTCTACGACAAGCTCCTCTGGAAAGTGGAGGATCCCCAGTTCTGCCACGCCTTCAATTCCTACGCCTCTCCCACCCCGGTCCTCGAGGACGGCCTGGTCTATCTCACCTTTGGATCGCCCTACACGGCCTGTCTCAAGGCCTCGGATGGTGAAGTCGTCTGGAAGCGCAGCGACTTCGTCTGCGATCATTTCCGCGGGGCCGGCTCGTCGCCCATCCTCTACAAGGGTCTCCTCATCCTGAACTTCGACGGCGCCGATCACCAGTTCGTGGTGGCCATGGACAAGAAGACCGGAAAGACCATCTGGAAGACGCCCCGCAGCGTGGACTACCGTGATCTCGATGCGAACGGCAAGCCCAAGCGGGACGGCGACATGCGCAAGGCCTATGGCACCCCGCTCATCTTGAAGGCCGCGGGCGGACACGACCTCCTCGTGAGCGCCGGGGCAATGGCGCTCTACGGATACGACCCCATGACCGGCAAGGAACTCTGGCGGGTGGAAACGATCGGCACCCACTCCTCCTCCTGCCGTCCGGTCACCGGCCACGGATTGATCTACGCCACCATGGGCTTCAGCAAGGGCCTTCTCATCGCCGTGCGACCCGGCGGAAAGGGCCTCGTCAGTGGGAGCCACGTCGCGTGGAAGTACAACAAGGCCGCTCCCAAGAAACCATCCATCCTCCTGCACGGGGACCTCCTCTTCATGGTCGACGACGGCGGGGTTGCGGCCTGCCTGGATGCGAAAAGCGGCAAGGAGATCTGGAAGCAGCGCATCGGGGGAAACTTTTCGGCCTCTCCCATCCTGGCTGACGGCAGGATCTACCTCTTCGACGAGGATGGCAAGGGGACCGTCATTGCAGCCGACAGGGCATTCAAGGTGATTGCCACCAACGAACTGGAAGCCGGGTGCATGGGATCGCCGGCCGTCTCGGGCGACCTCCTCATCGTACGCACCAAGAAGGCCCTCTACGGGATCCGCAACCGGTAAGGCCCCCGCCTCTTCTACTTCCCGAAGGCGTAGAGATGATCCTGCGTCTGGACGTAGAGGGTTCCGTTGGCAGCCACCAGGCTGGAATAAATGGGCCCCGAGAACTCGGCGATCCCGATCTCCTCAAGTTTGCGCCCCTCCTTCAGGATGACCACCTCCCCATCCTCGGTTCCGATATAGATCCTGCCGTCAACCACCAGGGTGGAGCCCCAGATCCGGCTCAGGGTATCGTGAACCCAGACGGGCTTGCCGGTCCTGATATCAACGCAGTGCACCTGCCCGGTGAAGTCGGCCACGTAGACCAGGCCGTCCTTGACCGAAGGTGTGGAGAGTGAGCGGTTGATCTTCCGGTAGGTCCAGTCCGCCTTCCCGGTTTCCGCATCGACACAACTCAACATGCCCACCCCGTCACCGTTCTCGGGATCCTGTCCGATGGTGACGTAGACCTTGCCCTCGTGGTAAACGGGCGTCCCCACGATCTCGCTGGGACCCTTGTAGGAGGGATACTCGCGGGGCTTGCCCTTGTCATCGACCCGGTAGTCAGGTGCGTTGGCATCGATCCGCCAAAGCTCCTTGAGCGTCCTGTGCCCCTTCGCCGTTTGTTCCCCATCAAGATCAAAGGCGTGCAGGAAGCCGTCCCCGCCCCCGAAGAAAACCGCGGATTGTCCTCCGTGCCTGCCGATACAGGGCGACGACCAGTTGCAATGCATGGTCGCTTTTGCGATTCCAGCCTGCTCCACGTTCCTGAGTTTGCCGGTGACGGCATCGAGGGAAATCAGACAGGGGGCGTCGGGGGTCGAGTTGTGTTCGTGTTCTTCATCGAGGCCGTTCGACGTGGTCGCAATAATCCTGCCCTCTGCCAGGGCCGCTGAACTACTGGTGATATTGTGCGGTACCACTCCCAGGGACTTTATCATGTCATAGGTCCACAGGATGTCGGCATCAGTCGGCCCCACCTTCCGGGGTTCCTTGCCCGGACCGGCCATGTAGTGACCCTCGCCCGGAAAACCATCGTTCCCGTCCGCCAGACCCTTCAGGTCCAGGCAGGCCACCTCGCCACGATTGGTCATGACATAACCCCGGTCACCATCGATGAGGGTGGAAGAGCAGATCCCGAGGTATTCCCAGTCCACCTCATCGCCTCCCGGCAGCTTGGGAACGGTCAATTGCCAGAGGAAGGTCCCATCCTGCTCCCGGAATGCCATGACCACTCCCCGGTCGCCCACGATGGCCGGATTTCTCGGATTCTCGTTATTGGTTCCCACCAGGACCAGCCCATTGCCGATGGTGGGCGTCCCGTAAGCCTCCGTGCCGAGAGTCACCACCCACTTGCAGCCCTCGACGGTGGCGGGATTGATCTCGCCCTCCCTGTCCTCGAATTCCTCCCCGCCCGAGATAACGACCGGCAGGCCCTTTTCAGCGGAGACCATATTCTTGTCCGGACTACCACCCCACTCAGACCAGGAAGCCGCCCCGGCCTGGAGAGACGGAAGAAGGAGAAAACCACATGCAAGGACGGGGAGAAAAGAGGACATCATCTTCACGGGAACGGTGACAATCAAACGGCGCCAGAGTGCTCAAACTTTCGCCGAAGCCTGACTGGATCATTGAAACATTGGCGGCCCGCGGCGAGTGGAATCCCCACAAAACAACGGTCTTCCGGTCACCCGCCCACGCGGTGACGCTCCTGCGGGGTGTTTAGCCGCACAAAACAGCGGACATCCCGGTCATTTTGCCCGGAACGCCATTTCCCGGGCCCGTCCATCCAGTCAGGACACCCAACAGGCTCTCCGACGGAGGTCCGCAGGGCCTGGTTCAGTACGTGAAAAGGCCCGCCGACAAATGTCCGCGGGCCAATTCTTCGAATTCGATCTTTGGTTGGTCCTTCCAGTCAGGCCGGAGCCTGGTGAAAAGATGGGGCTTGGGAGCTCGCCACGCTCTCTTTCCCCGAACACTGGCATTTGGCGCCCAGCTTCACCCGTCGAGTGTCGCTGGCTGTCAGTTTCCCGACGCTGCGCTGGTCTGCATGAACGATTGCATTCCGTTTCGGTTCCGCAGCGGAACCGGCCGACGGTGTCACCACCACCAGCTTGTCGGGTGAGACTTCTCAGCCCGGTCTTTGCACACCTTGCAAGCGTGCGTCCACCGGACCCGGCTCAGGATGCTTCTGAGAATGAGTGCATCCCTCACCACTTCCGCAAGGTCGGCATCTGCGACAGGCTGTAAACAGCTGGAAGTCACGGATCGTTGGCCTCGCGCCACGGGTCTTGTCTCTTACCCCTCAAGTTGCCTTTCCCTTCTCGCCTGGACGACTCCACTCCTTTTGGGGAGAGCCTCCCAGCGATCGGATCTTATCGCGTCCCCCTGCTTCCCGCCGGCCTCCCGACGCCTTCACAACGGACCGCTCAATCCGCGGTGTTCCATTCCCCCCTTTTCTCAGCCCGGTTGCGACACCGGACGGATACGACGGCGTTTTGTTCGTTCAAAACCGCCGGGTAGTGGATCACCACACTGGCTCACAGTAGCAACTGACAGTCGTAGGTCGACTGACTGCGTCCGCCTCAAGGCCCGAAACCACGGACCAGCTGAGGCGTAACTCGGCTTGCGGCTGATTTTTCCATTCCGCGCCACTTTGATTTGCATCGCAGGACGGGACCGCTCACCGCCTGGCTTCCTGGTCGTTAGACACGGAAAGGAACGACCCTCTCCGAGGAAGCCGGTGATATGTGGCCTGTGAAATCAGATTCTCCATTAGATGATGAGTCTGGTTTCCCAGGGGCCGGGAACGCCAGTTCCTCCCGACCATTGTCCAGGTTTGCACCTGGGTTTATCCCGGAGCGCCTTGAGCTTGGCTTGCGCCTCGCTCGCGCCCTTGTTCTGTCAAAGAGCAAGTCCCCTTTCGGGAACGCCATGATCTAAACACAGGGGCAAAAACCGGTCAACTGGAAAACTGCATAAACCATTAAAAGTGAGTAAGTTGCGAATACGATAGGGAAAACCTGTGACAGCTTCTCAGAATGAACGAGTTACAATCCCACTGCCTTCCAAACCTTCTGGAAAGGCTTTGGGAATAATCGGTGGAGAAGCCCGCCAGCCACAGGAAAGGCCCGCTTTCCCCCCTCCGTAGCAATCGTTTTCCCCCGGGAAGGTCCTGCTGCTCCCGGTCCGTCCGAGTCATCTGTTAGATCCTGTTAGGTTATCCTGCATCCGATTGCAGGCCTCTCTCTTCAGTTATCAAACATTAATGCTGTTAGGTCACAGCATCCTGCTTCTTCGTTGTTCTCCGGAGAATCAGATAACGCCTTTCCTGCAGATCCAGCAGGATTTGGCAGACTCTCCCAGTTAATCCCATGACAGTATTGAAGAGTCCCTCCTGCCGTTGTAGGATCAAGTATGCCAAAGACCTCTCTGGTTCACGGATCCTGGACATGCGCGACCATCGCGGCCTTCGTCCTCGGGTCCCACTACTTTCCCGGTGCAATCGCTGGGCGGCGGGACATGCCCAGCACCCACACCTCCGGAGGTGATGCCAAGAGCACCGCTCTACGGGGAGATCGAAACTCAGGTGCAGGACAGACCCCTCTCCATGGCAACTCTTCTGCTCTCTCACGTCCGGAAAAGGGAGACCTCCTGCGCCATACGGCGACAGCCCTCACCGCATCGGAGATCCTGGCTCTCGGAAAAGCCTTCAAGGCAAACAGCAACCCTATTGAGCGCCGTCTTGCCTTCTCCCGGCTGCTGGAGGGTTTGACTTCCGAGAATGGCCTCCTGATCCGTGCTCAAATTGAGCACCTCCCGGAAAACAGTTCCGAGTTCCGCGAGTTCCACTACGCCTGGGGCGCCCTCGCAGGGGAGACCGCCGTGCTACACGGGAAGGACACTGACAAGCGGGACATGGCGGCCACCTTTGCGGGCTGGGCCAGCGCCGATCCTACTGCCGCGATGACCTGGTACGAGAGCGCCAGGGAACTGGAGGACCTGGATCACAACAGCCTCAAATGGGGCGCTCTGTTCGGCCTCGCTCATGCCAACCCCGGGACCGCCCTGGAATTCGTACTGCGGCGGGGCGGGCAGGATAAGAATACTCTCAAGCGCATGACCCACGTTGTTACCAGCGAGGTTCTGCGTGGCAGCCCTCCCGCCGAGGCCGCCGCGTGGGTCGAGGCCATCGCTGACGACAGGCTCCGGGCCTTTTCCCGGGAACACCTCGCCGGTAAGTTCGTAAAGAACGATCCGGAGTTCGCCGCAGAGTGGGCCGCCGGCTTGAATGAACAACCAGGAGGAGAGCGGGTGGTTGATCAGGTCAGTCGTGACTGGGCCAACCGTGATCCCCAGGCCACCATCCAGTGGCTGGAATCGCTGCCTACAAGCGAGGGACGCACAGAGGGCTTCGGTTCCGCCTTCCGCTCCTGGGCCAGTCGTGATCCCCAGGCCGCCGGGAATTATCTCAACGACATGCCCCGCTCCCCGGAGCGGGACTCGGCACTGGGGGGCTTCGCTTCCCGCATCATGCACGAAGATCCGGGCACCGCGATTTCCTGGGCCGAAGCCATCGCAGATCCGGGACACCGCGAAGAAGCCCTGATCAGGACAGGACGGCACTACTTCCGGCATCAAAACCAGGCTGCTGTGGAGTGGCTGACTGGCAGTGGCCTCTCCGAGGAGGCGCAGCAACGGATCCGCAGCCGGGACTGAGCGGGAAACCCATCCTGAAGGGACTTCCCTGAAGGAACTCCAAGAATCTGCTTGGTTCCCCCCCCATGGAGGGGAAGATTTCGTCGTGATAACGCGTGTTTCCCTCGCTGTCGTGCTCATACTCTTCCTGAGCCCGGGCCTGACTATTGCTGACGCGACGAACTGGAACCAGTTCCGTGGTCCCGAAGGCTCGGGGGTGGCGAAGAACTCCAAGCCCCCCGTGGAGATCGGACCCGCCAACCTGATGTGGAAGACCCCCATCCCGTCCGGACTCTCCTCTCCCGTTCTCGCCGGTGACCGTCTCTTTCTCACCGCGGTCGAACAGCAACGCCTCTTTACCATCGCGATTGACCGCCGGGACGGCCGGGAGCTCTGGCGACGGGCCGTTCCCGAGGCCCCCCTCCAGAAGGTCCACAAGGCCAACACTCCCGCCTCCCCATCCGCTCTGGTTGATGCCGAGAATGTCTACGTCTACTTCGGATCCTACGGGCTCCTCGCCTACCGCCATGATGGAACGGAAGTCTGGAAGAAACCTCTCCCGACACCACGAAGCCTCTATGGCTCTTCCACCTCCCCCATCGCCTACAAGAATCTCCTGATCCTGGTCATTGACGACGACGCCAACCTGCCGAAGAGCAAACTGAGCAAATCGAGAATTGTCGCCCTCAAGCGGGCCACTGGTGAAACCGCGTGGGAGACGGCCCGCCCCTTTCTGCGCAGTGGCTGGTCTACCCCGACCATCTGGAAACACCAGGAGGCTGACGAACTCGTCGTCCTCGGTCATGGCCGGGTGGTCAGCTATGACCCGGCCAACGGCCGGGAGAAGTGGTTCGCGAAGGGATTCTCCCGCGAAACCATCGCGGTCCCGGTCCAGGGAAACGGAAAGGTCTACCTCTCCTCGGCTCAACTCGGGGGCGTCTCTGATGCTGAGGTAGACCCCAAGCCCTTCTGGAAGGCCATGCTCAAGTTTGACCGCAACAAGGACGGCAAGTTCGGCCGCGACGAGATCACCGAACAATTCACCTGGCCGCTCAGGCCGGAGCTCCCACTCGGGCACCCCGGTTGGGGCATCCCCCTTCCCTCCGACCCGGGGCGTCGCCGGCAACGCCAGCAGGGCATCTTCGGCTGGGCGGACAAGAACCGCGACGATCTCTGGACCGAGGAAGAACTTTCCTCCCATATCTCCAACCGTCCCGGGCGGCCCATCCTCATGGCCATCAAGCCCGGCGGAAGCGGGGAACTGGGCCGGGAGCACATCGCCTGGGAGCTCAATCGCAGTGTTCCTGAGATTCCCTCCCCGCTCTTCTACCAGGACCGGATCTACATGGTCCGCAACGGCGGCACCCTGGCGGCGGTTGATCCGGACAAGGGGAGGCTGAGCTATCGCGGCCGGCTCGGGGGCACCGGCCAGTACAGTGCTTCCCCGGTGGCTGCCAACGGACACCTCTATCTTCTCTCCGACGAGGGAACCCTCTCGGTGGTCAAGGCCGGTGAAACGTTCGAACTGATCCACCGGTTCCAGCTTCCCGAGGAGGCTTCCGTCACCCCTGCCCTGGACGGCAATACGATTTACCTGCGGGGCGTGCGGCACCTGTGGGCCTACCGGGCCCGGTAAGGCGGGGTCCCCGCGCGCTACTCTGCCGGCTCAGCCTCAAATAAATCGCCCGCTGCTTCCCCGGACTGTCCGGACTGGAAGATCTTTTCTATCTCCTCAGGCAGCAGGGCCCGGTGCCACAGGGCCACATCGTCGATCTTGCCAAGATGGTGCTGCTGGTCGTCGGAGTTGCGCCCGATGCAGAGTCCCGAATGGGATCCGATGGTCCCGCCTGCCAGGAGATCGACCTTGAGGGACTCACCCGCGAGCACTCCGTCGAGGAAGAGGTGCACCTGCCTGCTTTCGCGTTCCACCGTAACCGCCACGTGATGCCACTCCCCGTTCATGAGGCTGTCCTTCTTGGCCGTAAGGTCAGATGCCACATTCCCATCACCCACCCGGAAGGTGAGACCGCTGCCATCCTTCTGGATCCATATTGCCCATCCCGCCTTCTGGTCCGAACCTGCCCCCGCCGAAATGAGCCGGCGGGCCTGGTCATCGGCGGAACCGGGATTGCGGGTGAACCAGAGGCTGATGGTGCAGGACTGATCCGCAATTGCGAACTCGTTCCTGCTTCCGATGTCCAGACTGCCTCCCTGGAAATCGAAGGACTCTTCAAACCTTCCCGCTACCTTGATCACCTGGCCCTTGATCATGGCTTCCTCGATCACGCGGTCGTGCCTGTTCGGTTTTCCGGGTCCATCCTCCTCGGGCAGGTCACCGTCTTTCCGCAGGCCAACAAGTTCAGCCAGGATCAGCATGTCGCTGCTGGTGCAGCCGGTATTTGTTGCATTGGGTTTACTGCGGCCCCCGGAGTTGAGGGCATGGATGGCCAGCACGTTGGTGCCCGGGACCAGCGACTGGATCCGGCGGATCCCAAGCGGCACGGGCTCGGCCTGGACGGCGTCCTTGTCGTTCCTGTTCTCCTTGGCCCCGGAGTTCCATAATAGAGGAAAGGGCGCGTTCCGGCTGCCCACCATTGAGCCGTTCAGGGAGACCTCGAATCCATCGTCGTACTGCATGAAGAGTGCCAGTCCCTGGTAGTCGTCCGGGTCCTTCACCTCGAACGGGATCCGCAGGTAGAGACTGTGCGGATGCTTCCCCCTGTCTGTTTTGATCCGGGTGAGAAGGAGGTCCTTGAAATCGCCTGGTTCATCCTCGTAGCCAACGCCATTCTTCCCATCGAGCCAATCGGCCGAATCATCGAACCCGGGCTTGATCCAGTCGCGACTCCCGGGATCAGCGCCCGGCCGGTAGTAGCGCAGGGGCTGGCCTTTCATGATGAGCTTCTCCTTAACTTTATTATCGGTCCTGGTGAATCGTGACTCCGCCTTGGGCTCCCGCCGGTTGAAGGACCAGTAAGCAAACAGTTCCTGTGAAATCTTCTCCGGCGCTTCCCGCACCACCACCGGTTCCGGGGCGGGCTCAGGCTCGCCGGGAGCGGGCACAGGCTCAACCGGGTCTGGTGCCGGATCGTTCCTGGCAATCGCCACGCCCTTGCTGGCACCCCTCCGCACCAGCGAGGGATTTCCATCCAGCCCGGGGCCGGACCAGTGCAGGCTCAGCACAGGCCCGGACTCTTCCTCCCGCTGGAAGTACTCCACCCGGACAGGCGCATGCCCGCGGCGCAGGAGGACGTGTGCCGAGGCGAGCGATCCGGACTCGGAGACCACCTGTTCCTCTTCGTAGATCACAAGGGCCGCACCGGAGGAGGCCTGGAGCGTGAACTGATAGAGACCCTTCTCCGGAACCCGCAGGGAGCCCTCCCATACCAGTCCGCAGGCTTCCTTTCCTCCATGCACGAGGTTGAGCATGCCGTCGCCAACCTTTTCCTCGGCATGCTCTTCGCCCCCTGCGGCACGCAGTTCAGCCAGGTTCTGGAAATTTTTCCCGAATCGCCGAACCACCAGGTCGCGAATCGGTCCCCCGGTCTCGGCCCGATCAACTTCTCCGCCGCGCCCCTCCTCGTTCTCGATCGTCCTCTCTTCTCCGGATGAGACGATCTCGTCAAGGCCCCCCTGCATCACCGCGATCGCAATGACGGCAAGCAGGATAGTCATCAGGGCTGCGATTCCGATCACCCAGGGGGCATTGGAGCGTGAACGCGAGACCGTCATCGGGGCCACCCCGGGCGCACGGGCTCCCGGGGTGGGCCTTCCCACCACCAGACGACCGTGACCACCGGCCACCCCCTCGGTCACCTTGGGAAGCTGGGCCAGAGCCAACTGGGGTGCGGCCGCAGGTTGAGGCGCACCCGCCACCTTGCCAGCATCAACCACCTGCACGAAATAAGGCAGAATATCGAGCCCGCTCCCGGCCAGGTCCGCCTTGTAGGCCTCCACATCGAAGGCCACCTTGCGGTAGGAAACCGTGCGTGCCACATCATCGTAGATGACATAGCTGGCCCGCACATCGGTGGTCCGGGGTTCCCCCACCGAGCCCACGTTGATGATATATCGCTGTCCGCGCTCCACTGGAAAATCGTGTGGGGGCAGTTGCTTCACCGGACCACCCCGCACTGGCATGGTGTAAGCGAGAGGCAGGTGGGTGTGCCCGATGAACCCAAGTGAGCCCGTCATTGCCTTCAGGTTCACTTCAGCCGCGGCGATCCCTTCGACGTATCCGAACTCACCCGGTTCCACGATTTCGGCATGCACGAAACACAAATCCTGGCCGTCCATCTGGAGCGGCACCTGCATGAGAAACTGCAGGGCGTCCTCATCGAGTTGCTCGCGGGTCCACTCGATCACGATGCGCGCCCGCTCGTTGAAAATGGACGGATCGAGTCGCCCGCAGGCAGCGGCGTCGTGATTCCCCAGGACAAAGTTGGCCGTGGCCGCACGAACCGCGGCCAGCACTTCGAGAGGCCTGGGGCCATAGCCCACCACGTCCCCGAGGCACACAAGGGTGTCAGCCTCCTGTTTGATAATATCCTCCCGCACGGCCTCCCACGCCTGCCGGTTGGCGTGAACGTCTGAGAAGATGGCGTAACGCATGAGAACTCCGTTTTGTCAGGTGGCCCTTGCGATTGGTCTATCCAATGCCAGACCGCTTGCCAATCTTGCACTTCCCGCCACCTCTTTGGGTGATTACAGGGTCTCCTCCTGCCCTTCAGTTTCTCCGGCGGATCCCCGGAACCCTGGCTGCCCCTGAAAAACTAATTCGGACACAGTAAACCTTGTCCGCAATGTCTACTCCTCAGGTTCCCCGTCCTTCCCCCCGGGCCTGGGATCCTCTTCAACCTTGGGACGGACCCGGGGTCGCGGGGCCGGATTGGGTGCCCGCTGCGGGAGGGCAAAGGGCTGACGCTGAAGGCGGAGAGCGAACGTCTTTTCCACCCGCTCGATGCGCCGGCGCATCTCCTCGGGAGGCGCGGCCTTGTCCTGGGGGGTGACCCAGGGACCCTCGTAGATAATCTTGTTGGACAGGTCCCAGACCGTGACTTCGCGGTCTTCAACCTCTCCGGTCACTTCCACCGAGCCATCATTGTCACGCATCCTGAAGCCGTCTTCCCCAAGGCCGAAACGCTGTAATCGCTGGATCCCGTTGGGAACGATCTGGATGCCCCCACCCTGAAAGACCCCCGGAGGCAGCACGATCTGCGGAAGAGCAGGACGAGCCGCAAGGGTGACCTTCTTCTCCACCTGCCTGCCTTTCTGGATCAGCTTGAGAGTGACTTCGTCGCCCTGCTTGTGAGCCGTGATCGCGTCGCGCAATTGCAGCATGTTCTCCACCTGCCTGTCGTTCACCCCGAGGATGATGTCGTCGACCTCAAGGCCGGCCTTGCCCGCCGGGCTGTCGGCATTCACTTCAGTCAGGCGCACACCATGATCCAGCTTGAGCTGGTCAGCGAGGGCGGCCGGCAGCTCTCCAGCACTCACCCCGAGGAACCCGGGTGCCTTGGGACCACCCGCCGGCGGGGCGGGAATTTCAATCTTCAGTCCAGGCTTTCCCTCAATCTGATCACCGCCCTGCACTTCCACCTCGATCTCAATCTGACCCTCCCCCTGCACCTGCACCTCAACCTCGATCTGACCCTCTCCCTGCACTTCCACCTCGACCTGAACCGGAACGGGATCCGGAAGCGGAGGCTCTCCCCCGGGCCTTTCCTCCTGGGCGGCAAGCAGGCTCACGCCCAGCGCGAAGCCAGTCAGCGGGAAAAGGGGCGTCATTCTCATGGTATTTGTGGGGGCTACTATACGGCGTTCGCTTCAACCGCCAAGGGACGGCGACACCCTTCAGCAGTTCCGCAACAAACCAGACTCTCCTTCCTCTGTCGACCCCTCTCTCGTCAGACCTCCAATTCCAGCCTGCGGAGAGCGTCTCTTTCGTCCCTGTCCGGTTCAGTTCTTCACCCCGTAACCAGGGAGCGGTTTGCCATCATCACCCAGCTTCCCCGTGGCCCACAGCAACCCGCGCGTCACGAGGTCAAGGTAGGTGGGTTCCAGCATGGTCTCATTGTGGTGGCCGATGGTGGTCCCGAATACGCGGCTCTTCTTCTTCCCGTATTCGTTGACCCAGACACAGATGTGATTCTCCTTGGGGCCGGAGGTTCCCTCCACCAGCGGGGTGGCGGTCTCCCAGACCTTTTCAATCCGGTAGAGTTCGCCCTTGGGCGTGGTCCACTCCGCGGGAAAGCCCTTCATGACCGGATGACCGGGCTTGAGGTTTTTCATCTTGATGGGGGCGTGACGCCCATGATTGCGCGAGGTCACCCCGAGGAACCTGCGCCACTCATCCGCCCCCTCGGGAGCCGCACGGTAACTGTGCATGGAGCAATGCAGCACCACTGCCGGAGTGGTCTCATGCGCCTTGGCAAGGGCCTCGACAAAGGCGTCGTCCTTCACCCCACCGAAGCACTCGTTGTGCACGATCACATCGTATCCACTGGTCCAGTCCTCCTTGGAATAGATGCTGACCTTGTGATCCCGGGACGTCCCGCCCTCGTGGACGATGGTCCAGTCCACCTTGGCACGCTGACTGATGCCCCCGGGAATGATGACCTTCTGCTGATTGTAGTCGTGGCAGCATCCCCCGGTGATCAGCAGCGCCTTGAGCGCCGCACCCTCCTCCTTGTTGTCATTGGCAACGGTTTTCGAGGCATCGGGTGCACTCACTGCCACGCCCAGGGCGGCGAGGAGAGAAAGCGGGAGCAGGGCGGCGGCAGAGCGGCGGGTAATCAGATTCATGACAGGCGAAACGGGTTGGTTCAATCGCCACGCTGAGGAATCGTCCGCGCCCTGTAAAGCACGGAGCTGATCACTCGATCCATGAGACATGAAAATCGCCCCGGCCTCATTCGAGGATCCCCTCGTCAGGGCTTCGGCGAAATGCCCTTTTCTCCAGATAGAGATTGCGGCGAGCCCTGACACTTTTCACCAGAGGCGCTTCGCCTCTGTCTCTCAGCAGCGTGAGTGCGGCCTCTACGTTCGAGATTGCCGCAGAAAAATCTCCGCTTTCGGCGTATGCAGCGGCGAGGACATCCAGGACGGCAGCGTCCTTTCCACCCGTCTGTTTTCTGGCGGACTCTGCATAGGCCACTGCGCGGGGGCCGTCGCGAAGAGACGAGTTCGGATCGGTTGCCAGAACCCAGGCCGCGCCCCGCAGGGCTGCGCTGTCCTTGCCGGCCGAGCGGCCAATGGCCTCCTCGTAAGCAATCAAAGCGCGCTTCCCGTCGCCCAGGCGGTTGACGGCATCTCCCAGGAAAACGAGCATCCTCTGGAACTGCGGATGTCCGGAAAAGGAGGCCTTGTGACGCTCGTAGTAGGCGATCCCTTCCCGATCATAGCCACGTTGGAGCAATTTCAACCCGATCGGGAAAAAGTGCAGGCGGCGCGGCGGGGCAAACCACTGCCCGTCGAATGTTTCAGCGGAATTTCGGCGCGTGGCATCGTCGGCGCCCAGTTCTCCGAGATCGCGGAGGAGGGTCGCACCCTCAAGCCGGCCCCGGTAAAACACCGCCAGGTTCCCGTCCTGATCGAGCAGGAAACTCGCGGGCAGAGGGAGTTCGGTGAAAATATCGAACTGGAGGTCGTGAACCATCTGCAGTTTTTCAATGGTTGCCTCGCTGGCGAAACCGCTTTGAAACGGGAAGTCGAGTTTGCGCAGGATGCGCTTGGCGGCCACTTCGTCCCCGTTTGGAGTGATGGGATCGACCGAAATGGCGATCACGTCACAACCTGTGGCGCGCAGTTCGGCCTCCCTCTCTGCGAATTCCTTCAGTTCGGTTACACAGGGCGCACACCAGCTCGCCCATAGGGTCACGAGCAGCGGCTTGCCAGTGTCGAGCGGCAGGGAATCGATCGCGGGCAGTGGAATCCGGCTCAGACAAACAGTCCTGGCAGAGCCGGAGGAAGCGGGCAGGACGACCGGATCGGCCGGGAGAGGTTTCGGGCGTGTGGCCCGCCCGACCTGGACGACTTCGGCACGCCCACTTCTCTCCCGGAGCCGATAGAACGCGTTACCGCCAAGACCTGGAAAGCTCTCCATGGATCCGTTCGGCCAGCGCACTTCCACCGTCACCGGGCCGGTGTGATCGCCCAGCCCGAAGTGAAGCCACTTGGACGATTGGGAAAGGAATCCGTCTCCGGCGCGAAGGGTTTTGGCGAGGGGAACATCCTCCTCACCGCCCAGGTGGACGTTGACCCGGGCTCCGATCGCATCGCGATTGCCGACCGTTCCCTCGAGCCGGATGGTGATGAAGCCGTTCCTTCCTGGGAGGTCATTTCGGAAAAACCGCAGCCGTGGCGCCGAGCGGTTGGAAACAAAGAAATCTAGATCGCCGTCCCTATCCCAGTCGGCCCGCGCAACGCCGCGGCCGTCGTCGGGTAGATCCAGCCCGGAAATCGCCGAGATATCGCAAAACGATCCATTCCGCAGATTGAGAAAACAATGGTGCCTTTCGCGGGCACTGAAACTGCGGCCCTGCTTGACCACATCGAGAAACGACTCCGCTGCGCTACTGAGACCTCCTCCCAGCGAGACTTCCCCTTCTGACGACCCGACCTGTCGCCAGAAAAAACTTCACAAATCGCCGGTGTCCGGGGTCGTGATATAACCGTTGGCGACAAAGAGATCTTCCCAGCCATCGTTATCGAGGTCGGTGAAAACGGAACTCCATGCCCAGCCCGCCGTCGTGGCCCCGCTCCGATCGCTCGTTTCGGAAAAGGTGCCGTCTCCCCCGTTCCGAAAACAGCTGTTGCCGCGGACAAAGCGGCGATAGAGCGCTCGCACCGGATGCTTGCTCTGCGGCAGAAAGTTCTCCTGGCTCGTGATGCGACTGCCGGCGGACGAGAACATGTTGCCCACGTAGAGATCCATCCATCCGTCCCGGTCGTAGTCGGCCCAACTCACCGACATGCCGGATCCGTAATCGACCGCCCCGGCTCTTTCCGCGACCTGGGAAAACCTGCCGCCGTCATTCCGGTAGAGACAGTTCTTTCCGTAGTCGTTTGCGATGTAGAGATCCTGGTCTCCATCGTTGTCGTAGTCCTCCCAGGCCGCGGCCAGGCTGTGCCGCGCATTGTTCACCTCAAGTCCCGCCTGCTCGGTCGCCTCGACAAATTTCCACGCGCCGTCATTGCGGAAGAGCTGATTGCGTCCGCCGTCGTTGGCATCGTGATAGAGAAAGGGGCGCTTCGGACTCAGGGAGAAATCCACTGTGACATAAAGATCGAGATCCCCGTCGCCATCGTAGTCCGCGGCGGATAGGGCATGCAGATCGTAGTCCGCCGAAGCGAGCCTCGCCACGGGACGAAATCCCTTTCCGGTGTTATTCTCCAGCACCCGGGTTCCTTCGAAGGTGGCCAGGACAAGATCCTGATCCCCGTCGTTGTCCAGATCGACAAAGAGCGCGCTCGCCGTATTGTCGAGCCAATCAACCCCGAACTCCGCGGAGGCATCCTGCGCTGTGCCGTCCGGTTGATGAAGGAACAACTTGTTAGGCAACCCCGCCGGCTGGCAGACGTAAACGTCATCCAGGCCGTCCCCATTGGCATCGCCCACTGCAATTCCGTGCCGCTGAAAGTAAAGCATTCCATTGACCCGGCCAACGCGTTGGAGCCAATGGTGCATGCCGAAGCCCAACTCGTTCGCAAAGGAGGCATTCTTCCCGAAGGCTGCCTGCGTGCAGTCCGAGAACCATGGCTCGGCACGCTCGCTGTGAACCGACTCGAATCCGCGTGCCCGGATACTCTGGATGAGCGGTGGAGCGGAGACCTCCGGCCACAGCCAGTCGCAGCTCCAGCGAGCGCGCACCTGGCCGCGGCTCGACGGCGATCGCATCTTGGCATTGAAGAGAATGGTCGTACGCACCGTCCCGTCTTCCAGAATATTTGTGCCAACTAGTTTCAAGGAGACGTAGACGCGATTCTCCGGCCTGTGGTGCAGATCCTCACGCAGGCCCTTCAGCTCCTCCTCGAAGCTCGCCAGGCCGTCCTGGAAGACATCCTGCCCACTCACCGCGTCGCCCGCACGCATCACACG
>MPMC02080832.1_pt1 | contig 66177 bp, 54 predicted proteins | sample 1617281 | NCBI WGS metagenome assembly MPMC02 (sample SAMN05944809, study PRJNA350692) | marine metagenome | biome: marine; feature: ODZ; material: water; isolation source: 100 m water sample filtered on 30 um supor filter | place: Pacific Ocean | collected 2012-04-09 | depth 100m m | reverse complement strand
CTCATACTCTAAATCGGGGGTAAAATTGGGGTTAATTCGGATCTCAACGGCTTCTTTGACGAGTCGCTCAACGTCGGCATCACTCAGCGAGTTCGGGGTTTCGCTAGGTTCTTCACTGGGGGAATCTGCGACAGGTGACTCTTCGACTAAGTCGGGCGGTTTCGCGGTATCGGCAGAAGGCTCCGTGCTTTCATTCGATGCCGTTGCCTTCTCACCAGTCGGCTCCGAACCTTCGGATGACGACTTCTCACCACAACCCGCGACCAGTAGCGCGGCAAACAGCAGGACGAGTTTCTTCATAGCGCCGCGATTCCTAGCACAGCCGAGGAGTTAGATGCAACTGTGTCACTGATTTCTCCCACTGTGCTTCGAGGGTTTTGCATGGCTGTATAGCCGCAGTTTAGGGGCAGCATAAGGGCAACAGCCTCTTCCCCTCCCGGCTCCCGAAACCGCTCTAGGGCCGTTTGGCCCTGTAAAAAAGTGGTGCGCACGAGAGGACTCGAACCTCCACGAGTTATTCACTCACTAGATCCTGAATCTAGCGCGTCTACCAATTCCGCCACGTGCGCTGATGCCGGGAAACCGGGGCGGCAGAAAAGCACCGGGACCTTCGGATTGCAATGCCTTTTGCACAATCCTGACCCCCGGTACCGTTTCATCATTGCAAACTGCCCTAAAGAACCAACCATCCTCCTCCATGAAGAAGCACCTTCACGCTCTTTCCTTCCTCCTCCTGGCCCTCGGAGGGACCACAGCTCTCCCCGCCGGGGAAGTCAAACCCGTCCCGTGGCCTCACAAGGACAGTGATATCGCGGTTGACCCGGATGTGCGCTTCGGTGCCCTGGACAACGGGCTGCGTTACGCCATCCGACGGAACGCCGAACCCCCGGGCCGCGTCTCACTGCGCCTTCACATCGCAGCGGGATCGCTTCATGAGGCGGAGGACCAGCGCGGGGTGGCTCACTTCCTTGAGCACATGGTCTTCAACGGGAGCAGGAACTTCCCCGACGTGGAGAACCTCCTGGGGCGTATGCAGCGTCTCGGAATCGCCTTCGGAGCACACGCCAACGCCTACACCTCCTTCGACGAGACGGTCTACATGCTCAACCTGCCCAACCTGGAAAAGGACACTCTCAAGCTCGCCTTCGAGGTCATGCGTGACTTTGGTGACGGGGCCCTCCTCGCCATCAAGGAAATCGACAAGGAACGGGGCGTGATTCTCTCCGAAAAACGCTCCCGGGACTCTGTCGAGATGCGCCTGATGGAACAGCAGTTCGAGTTTCTCCTGCCTGATTCCCTCATCACCCATCGCTTCCCGATCGGGACCGAGAAAGTCATCAAGGAGGCCAGACGCGACCGCTTCACCTCCTTCTACTCGGACTACTACATCCCGGGCAACATGACTTTCATCGTGGTGGGTGATATCGATCCCGATGACTACGAGGGCCGCATCGTGAAGACCTTCACCTCCATGAAGAATCCCGAGAAACCCGGGGCGGATCCCCGGATGGGCACGATCCCAGGCGGCTTCGGTTTCCAGGCTGCGGTCTTCTCCGACAAGGAGGTCAAGAGTGACGACCTGGCCCTTGGATTCGTGCAGAAGTACGAGCCGAAACCCGACCGGGCCGCCACCAGGGTCGCTCGCATGCCACTCCGGGTGGCCAACTCGATTATTGGCCGCCGTTTTGACATCCTCGCCAAGAAGGAAGGCTCGCCCATTTCCTCGGGAAGTGCGGGCCGCTTCGAATGGTTCAACGCCCTTGAATTCGGATCCATTGATGTCACCGCCGTCGAGGGCAAATGGAGGGAAGCGGTGCCCGTGATGGAGCAGGAACTGCGCCGCGCCCTGGAATACGGATTCACCCAGACCGAACTCGATGAGATCAAGGCCCAGATTCTCAACAGGGCCGAGCAGGCGGTGAAACGGGCCGACACCCGCCAGTCCGCCTCGCTTGCAATGGGACTGGTGAAAAGCATCGGCAGCAACCGGGTCTTTACCAATCCCGAGGAATCCCTCCGGATCACCAGGATGGCGCTCAAGGCCCTCACCCTCGAGAAGTGCCACCAGTCCCTGCAGAGCCTCTGGAAGGACCGGGATCTCACCATCACCCTGACCTCCAAGGCCGCTCCCGAGGACGGGGCCAAGGTCCTCACCGCCCTTTATAAGAAGAGCCAGGCGGTCAAGGTCGCCCCCCCCGAGAAGAAAGAGGATGTCTCCTTCGCCTACACGGATTTCGGCAAGGCGGGCACGGTGACCTCGCGGCGGGAAATCAAGGACCTCGGCATCACGCAGCTGATTCTTTCCAACAACACGCGAATCAACCTGAAGCGCACCAACTTCCAGAAGAACTCCATCAGCATGCACGCCCGCCTCGGCAACGGCAAGCTGACCCAACCGACTGACAAACCAAGTCTCGACATGTTCTCCTCCATTCTCCTGAACGCGGGCGGACTCGGCAAGCACAGCAGTGACGACCTTCAGCGCATCACGGCCGGCCGGAACGTGGGTGGCAACCTGAGTGTCGATGAGGATGCCTTCACGATGGATGGACGCACCACCGAGGAGGATCTTGAGCTGCAATTACAGCTCCTCTGCGCCAGCATCACCGATCCCGGCTACCGCGAGGAGGCCCTGCGTCAGTTCCGCAAGATGCTTCCCATGATCAGCTCCCAGTTAAAGTTCACCCTCAGTGGTGCCATGGCCGAGATGCAGGAGTGGGCACGGGGAGGAGACGGCCGCTTCGCCAAGCCGGATCCCGAGGTTCTCGCCAAGTACACCGCCGATGATGTGAAGGCCTGGATCAGTCCCGAGTTTGATGACTCCTACCTTGAGATCAGTCTCGTGGGTGACTTCGACATCGAAAAGACCATCCCACTCATCCTCGGAACAGTCGGTGCCCTGCCCACCCGCTCAAGCACCAGGCCGGCCCTCGGCAAGGAGCGTCAGTTGAAAACCCCACAGCTCCCGGCCACCAGGAAGTTCACCTACACTTCCAAGATCCCCCAGGCCGCTTCCATGGTGGGCTGGCGTATTCCGGCGGTGAAAGAGGACATCGGGGAGCTGCGCCGCCTGAATGTGCTGGCCGCCATCCTGGACGACCGGCTGCGGACCAAGCTGCGGGAGGAACTGGGAGCCACCTACAGTCCGCAGGCACACGCCAATGCAAGCATGGTCTTCGACTACGGAAACCTGATGGCCATGTCGATCGGGGCCCCGGAGGATGTTGAAAAGGTGACCGCCTTGATCCATGAGATGGGCCTTGAGCTGGGAGCCAAGGGTGTCACCCAGGACGAACTGGACCGGGCCCTCAAGCCCATCCTCTCCAACCTGGAAAAGACCCTCCGCGATAACGGCTACTGGCTCAACACCGTGATGGCCCAGTGCCAGTCCGAGCCCTACCGCCTCGACTGGGCCCGCGGGCGCGACGCGGACTACGCTTCCATCAAGCTTGCCGAGATCAACGCCCTCGCCGGGAAGCACCTCGGCAGGGAGAATGCCGCACAGGTCACCATTCTCCCCGAGAAGGCTCCCGAGAAGTAAGGGATGCGCTGTCCCCGCGAAACGAACCGGGAACCGCCCTACAGATCCTTGTCCGTGACCGCTCCTTCGCTGGCGGAGGTCACCGAGGCCGCATACTTGGCCAGCACTCCGCGGCGGTAGCGCGGTTCGGGCTGGGTCCAGTCTGCCTTGCGGGCTGCCAGTTCCCCGTCGCTGAGGTTCACGCTGATCTGATTGGCCACCGCATCGATGGTAATCTCATCTCCTTCCGCAAGCAGTCCGATCGGTCCTCCCTCATAGGCCTCGGGAGTGATGTGACCGACTACGAATCCATGACTGCCTCCCGAGAAACGCCCGTCGGTGATGAGCGCCACGCTGTCACCCAGTCCACGTCCCATCACGGCCGCGGTGGGTCCCAGCATCTCGCGCATGCCCGGACCACCCTTCGGCCCTTCACGGCGAATGACAATCACATCGCCCGTCACAATGGTGCCATCCAGGATGGCCTTCATGGCGTCTTCTTCCGAATCGAAGACGCGCGCCCGCCCGGTGAAAGCTTCTCCCTCCTTTCCCGAGATCTTGGCCACCGCCCCCTCCGGGGCGAGGTTGCCGTAGAGAATCCGCAAATGGCTGTCAGCCTTGATCGGATTGTCAAGGGATCGCACGATGACCTGGTCAGGTGGATACTCGAGGTCTGAATTGGCCAGGTTTTCAGCCATGGTCCTGCCCGTCACAGTGAGGCAGTCCCCGTGCAGCAACCCGCCCTCGAGGAGCATCTTCATGAGCGGCACCGTTCCCCCGATCTCCACCAGGGGGGCCATCTCGAACTTGCCGCTCGGCTTGAGATCGGCCAGAACCGGCACCTTCTTCCCGATCTCGGTGAAATCGTCGATCCCGAGCGGCACCTCAGCCGCGTGGGCCATGGCAAGGAGGTGCAGGACTGCGTTAGTCGACCCCCCCAGCGCGATGACCAGCGTGATGGCATTCTCAAAGGCCTTGCGGGTCATGATATCGCACGGGGTGATCCCCTTCTCCAGCATGGCCAGCACCGCGGCACCCGCATCAAAGCAGTCCCGCATCTTGTCATCTCCCACCGCAGCCTGTGCCGAACTGTTGGGCAGGCTCATTCCGAGGGCCTCAATCGCACTGGCCATCGTGTTGGCGGTATACATTCCTCCACAGGACCCTGCCCCCGGGATGGCGTTCTCCTCCACCGCCTGCAGGTCGGCGTCGGAGTAGTCCCCGCTCGCGTGCTTCCCGACCGCTTCGAAGACCGAGACGATATCGAGCGACTTCTCCTCACCATGCACCGTCGTGCATCCGGGCAGGATGGTGCCTCCATAGACAAAGACCGCAGGGCGGTTGAGCCGGGCCATCGCAATGATGCACCCGGGCATGTTCTTGTCGCAGCCCCCGATGGTGACCATTCCGTCGAAACCCTCGCAGCCGACCACGGTCTCGATGGAATCCGCAATCACCTCCCGACTGACCAGGGAGTACTTCATGCCCTCCGTACCCATCGAGATGCCGTCCGAAATCGTGATGGTATTGAAAATGACAGCCTTGCCGCCCGCTGCATCCACGCCCTTGGCGGACTCCTGTGCAAGGCGGTCGATATGCATGTTGCAGGGGGTCACCTGGCTCCAGGTGGAGGCCACGCCGACCTGCGGCTTGTCAAAGTCCTCACGTTTGTAGCCCACCGGATAGAGCATCGCTCGGCTGGGGGCCCGGTCCGGGCCATCCAGCACAATGGAAGAGTGCTTCCGCCTGGGGTCGTCGCTCATGAGCGCGACTCTTCCAGACCCCGCGCGGGCGTCAAGCGAGGAGGACCGGGGAAATCCACAAACCCCATCGACCCGCCACCTGCCCTGTAGCCCTATAATTACGCACCTGTCCTTGCCTTTCTCCCCCGTCTGGCATAAGTGCGCGCCAAACAAATGGCCAGTCACCGTGTCCTTGTCGCGGACCCCATCAGTGAGCATGGGGTCGCCCTCTTGAACGAGCACCCCGACATCACTGCCGACTTCATTCCCGATCTCGGCTCCCAACCGGAAAAACTTCTGGAAATCATTGGCGACTACGACGCCCTCATCGTGCGCTCCCAGACCAAGCCCACTGCGGAAGTCATCGCCAGGGGTTCCAGGCTCCAGGCCATCGGCCGGGCCGGAGTGGGCGTCGACAACATCGACCGCGAGGCCGCGAGCGCACACGGCGTGATCGTGATGAACACGCCCACAGGCAACACTGTTTCCACCGCCGAGCACGCCTTCGCTCTCATGCTGGCCACTGCCCGCAATATCGCTCCGGCCCACGCCGAAGTGCTCCAGGGCAACTTCAAGGCCGCCCGCAAGGCCTTCGCCGGTATCGAACTCAATGGCAAGCGTCTGGCCGTGATCGGGATGGGCCGCATCGGCAGCGAGTTCGTCAGGCGGGCACAGGGATTCAACATGAAGGTCGTGGCCTTCGACCCCTTCCTCACCCAGGCACGCGCCGATGAACTCAAGATCGAGCTCGCGGAATCTCCCGACGCCGCCCTCACCAGGGCGGACGTGGTCACCCTGCATGTGCCCCTCACCGACGACACGCGGCACATCATCAATTCCGAACGGCTGGCCCTGATGAACAAGGGCGCCCTCGTGGTCAACTGCGCGCGGGGTGGACTGATTGATGAAGAGGCCCTCAAGGTGGCCATCGACAGCGGCCACATCGCCGGTTGTGCCCTCGATGTCTATGAGGACGAACCGCCTGCCGCCGACCACCCCCTCTTTTCGCCTGGCAAACACGTGGCCTTCACTCCTCACCTGGGAGCCTCCACCGCGGAGGCCCAGGAAAACGTGGGCATCCAGGTAGCCGAACAGATCCGTGACTTTCTCACCACCGGGGAGATCCGAAACGCGATCAACATGCCTTCCCTCGATGCCGCGGCCCTTGCCGAACTGGGTCCCTACCTCGATCTGGCCACCGCCCTTGGGAAAGTGCTCGCCAAGCTGGGTCCCGCCAGCCCCGATGCCCTGCGAGTCTCCTACCACGGCCCACTGGCCGAAAGGGACACTGGCCTGGTTTCCCGGCACGTCCTCACCGCCCTCCTGGCCGCTGGCTGCAATGAAGGGCAGGTCAACATCGTAAACGCCCCGGCAGTGGCCAAGTCAATGGGCCTGGACCTGACCGAGTCCACCATCAGCGCCGCCACCGAGTTTTCCGAACTCCTCGTCGCCGAACTCACCAAGGGTGATACCAAGTTCCGCCTGGCCGGCACCATCATTGGCAGGACTCCCCGGATCGTGGAGATCGACCGCATCTTCGTGGACACAAACATCGAGGGACACTTCCTCATCGTCTCCAACGACGACCACCCCGGCATCGTGGGTGCGCTGGGCAACGCCCTCGGCGAAGCAGGGGTCAACATTGCCAACATGTCCCTGGCCCGCAACGAGCAGGCTGGAAATGCCCTCACCATCATCGAAGTCGATCAACCCCTCGCCGCCGAGGTGATGGAGACCGTCCGGACCGTAGCGGGAATTCTCTCCGTCACCGGGGTGACGTTATAGGCGCCGGAGCCACGACGGCCTCCCCGGGTCACCTCCGGTTGAACCTCGCCATCTCACGCTCGGCCTCCCGCAATTCCACTCGCTTCTTCAGGTCCTGGCGCTGGTCGGAATGGCCTTTACCCTTGCCCAGTCCAAACTCGATCTTCACCCGGCTTCCCTTGAAATACATCCGGAGACAGGGGAGGGTGAAGCCCTTTTCGTCGGTGGACTGGGCCAGCTTGAGAATCTCATTCTTGTGGAGGAGCAGCCTGCGGGGGCGCTTGGGCAAGTGCTGGAAGTATTCCGCTGCGGTCTGCCATGGCTGAATGTCGCAACCGTAGAGAAAGGCTTCCTTCCTCTCGATCCGGACAAAGGCATCCGAGATGTTGACCTTCCCCTCGCGGATGGACTTTACCTCGGTTCCCCGCAGCTGAATCCCGGCTTCGTAGGTCTCCGAGATATGATAATCGCGGCGCGCCTTCTTGTTAGTGGCGACATCACGACTCATAATGACGGCCGTTTGCAGCGCGGGCCCGCGCGCGGTTTCAGATGATCGGCTGCTCAGCGAGCTGGATCTTGCCCTCTATGATTTCCGTAAGCGCGATATCCGCCGCTCCCATACTCGGCACCGTATCAATCAAGGGGGCGCGGCCGGTATTCAGCTGCTGGACCCGCTTGGAGACCATGTTGATCAGAATCTGGGGACTGGGAATGATTGCTGCGGCCTGGTCTACGAGATCACTTTTCATGGGTACGCCGGAAAATCCAGACACAGGCTTCGGCTGCTCAAAGGGAATCACGTTATCAGCCTCCATCCGCGCGGTTTGGTTCGTAAAAAAGAGAAGGAGCCTATTGCGCCCTCAGAGGTGAGCACGAACCATAGTTCAAGACTCCATTCAAGAAATTTTGCTCGGACTGGATGATTCAGGCCGGGAGGTGCCGGATTCCAGCCGTCAGGAGGGGCCCCGGTTGTTCATTGCTCCCCGACTGCCCATCCGAGCCACGAGCATCTCATCTGGGAAGATCGAATGTTATGAAGGCTTAACTACCTCAGCCCCTTCCATCCACCACCACCTGGCCCCTTTCTCTTTTATAACAACTTGATTCCAAACGACTTGAGAATGGTCATGAAGCCCAGGAAGAAGAAGACTGTCAAAATGCAGTTAACCCCCAGGGCCGTCCCGAAACCCCAACCATTGCGGAGCATCCAGGGGAGAATCAAAAACATGGGAAGGGTAGGCAGGACGAACCAGAACGTACTCTCGGCGTGGTTGGCGATCCGCCCGGAATCCTGTCCCTCCACACGCATCCAGATCATGGCCAGCAGGGAGATCAGGGGCAGCGCAATGAGCAGGGCGGAGAGGCGATCGTGGAAGAGCTGGATCTTGGTGACAAAGAGTATCACGAAGGCCGAAAGGATGAGCTTCGCGATATCCAGCCCGGAAAGGCTTACTACTTGATCCCAGGGAACCTTACTCATGAGCGGCTTGCGGTTGCTGAGACCCTAGCCTGCACGTTATAGTGCGTCATGCAAGACCTCTGCCTTCTCCTGGCTGCCAGCCTGCTCCTCAGCGCCTGTTCCCCGGCCCCGAAAACCGACGAAAAGGTTATCCGGAAACCCGACCGGACCGGGGCGCGCACCGCTCCGCCCCGAGGCGTTACCCTGAACGGTGCCCAGCGGCGGGCCGTTGGCATGAAAATCTGGCAGAATGAATCGGGTGGCAAAGTGAGTGGACTCACCCACTGGAACGAAGGCGAAGAGTTCCCTTCGCTCGGAATCGGACATTTCATCTGGTATCCCCGCGGATTCGACGGGCGCTGGACCGAGACCTGGCCTGAATTCATCAGATTCGCACAAGGCAGGGGCGTGCGGGGGATTCCGGCCGTTGCCCTCCTCCCCGATTGTCCCTGGTCCGATCGCAAGGTGTTCCAGCGCGATTTCAATGCGGCTGCACTCTCGGGCCTTCGCACGTGGCTGGCCGCCAGCATCAACCTGCAGACCGAGTTCATCATGGCCAAGTCGCGGGCCGCCCTGCCCAGGATCATGGCCGCTGCCCCCACCACCCGGCGAGCGCGCATCACCGTCAATTACGACAAGGTGGCCACCACTCCCAACGGCCTCTACGCCCTCATCGACTACGTCAATTTCAAGGGCGACGGCACCAACCCCCGCGAGCGCTACAAGGGCCAGGGCTGGGGACTCATGTGGGTCCTCATGGACATGGCTGACGTTTCCCCGGGCCAGGCCGCGGCGCGGGAGTTTGCCGCTGCGGCCAAACGGTGTCTCGACCTGAGGGTGAGGAACTCGCCACCGGCGCGGGGCGAAAGGCGTTGGACTGCCGGCTGGCACAACCGCTGCGACACCTACGCCAGGTCGCTCTAGCCTCTGAACCTTTCACCTTTCTGCCCGGCCATTGCCTTTGACTTCTTCTCCACTCTCCCCGAACCTCCGCCCTCCGATGGCAAGCGAAACAACTCTGATTCTGTTCAAGCCCGACGGCATTCAACAGGGGATCACCGGCGTGGTACTCGACCGCTACCTCAAGGAAGGCTTCCGAATCCGTGGTCTCAAGATGCTCAGGGCTTCCGAGGAATTGCTGGCCGAACATTACGCCCACATCACACACCTCAAGTTTTTCCCCGCCATTCAGGCCTTCATGCAGGAAACACCCATCATCGCCCTGGCGCTGGAGGGGGAGGACGCCATCAGCCGCGTCCGAAAGATTCTGGGACCAACCGACTCCAACGAGGCGGCCCCCGGAACCATCCGGGGCGACTACGGCAGCAAGGACCAGTTTTCCAAGATGCGTAACATCTGCCACGCCTCCGACAGCCCGGAGTCAGCAGCAATCGAGCTCCGCCGTTTCTTCGGCGAGAGCGAAGTATTCGATTAAGACCCTCTTGGCCTCCCTCGCCGACAGCGAGGTGGGAGCCGTCGCTACGGCCCTGTGCCAACCTGCGGTTTTCCTTTCTTCTGCATTATCACCAGAAACGGTCCTTCCAGCGTCTCCTTTCGCCCGGAAATCACCACGCCTGCCCCCTGATCCCGCAGACCCTCCGCATACTCCAGCACCCCCGCAGCCTCCTCCGCCCCACCCGGGTGTCCCCGGTAACAAACCACACTGAGAATGCCACCCTCCCGCAGGATTTCCCAGCCCTCCGCAAGCGCGATCAGGGTCTCTTCACGGGTGGTCGTGTGCGCGTGGTCACTCCCGGGAAGATAACCCAGGTTGAACATCACGACAGCCACGGGACGATCCACGTGCTGCCGCAGCATCGTATGGCTCCCGTTGACAAAAAACACCCTGCCTTCCTCGATTCCGTTTGCCGCAAGACGGCCCCGCGTGGCAGCGATGGCCTCTTCCTGCACATCGAAGGCAATGACCCGGCCATCCGGTCCGACCAGGCGGACGAGGAAGAGGGTATCGTGCCCGTTGCCTGCGGTGGCGTCGACGACATGATCACCCGGTCGAACCACCGCCCGCACCGACTGGTGCGCTCGCTCCGTCACTCGCATGGTCGCAAGGCTACCCCGCAAGGGCACGCACATTCAAATCTTCCTCGATCTCGGTTCCCTCGCACAAGTGTGAGGCCAGGCGCCCGGCCACCCCGGGCGCATAGAGGACCCCTTTCGATCCGAGCCCATTGAAGATGACGAGATCCTCGATCTCCGGATGACGTCCGATGACCGGGCGGCTCTGTCTCACGATGGGGCGCACCCCCGCCACATGCTCCAGCACTTCGCAGGGAAGGCTCGTGAACGAGCGGATGAGCTCTTCGATCTGGGCCCGGCCATTCCTGGTGGTTGTGTCGGTGAGGTCGTCCCAACAGTAGGTTGCGCCAGCCCGGAAAAGAGCTCCGCCCAGGGGCACGAGCCAGCCGTTGCAACTCACGATGCGGTTTTCAGGAAATCCGAGGATCCGCACGGTGAGCAGTTCCCCCTTGGCCCGGCGCTCGGGCAGGAACCCGAAGGGGCCCGCACCCAGCCCCGCCGCCCCGGCACAGAGAACGGTAACACCCCCATCCGGCAGCGGTTTCTCCAGATCCACTTCCTGAACCTCGATGAGTCCGGCTTCCCGGAAGTAACCCCTGGAGGCCTCCAGGAAACGCCGGGTGTCGAGCCATCCCCCACCCTGCCAGATCACTCCCCCGTGAGGTGCATTGTAGGGGCAGTTTTCCTGTTCCAGGAATTCCGACACCCACTGGTCCACCACGTCACGCTTGCGGTCAAAGCGGGAACGCTCGTCGGCATCAGCAAAGAGCCGCACGATCGGAACCTCGTGGAAAAACTGTTCCCCGAGAACCATCTCCACACCCTGGTAGAAGGCACGCGCTTCACTCAGAAACTCCTCCAGCCGCCAGCTGGGATTGAGTTTGCGTCCGGTCACGGGGGTCAACAACCCCGCGGAGATGAACGAGGCGCTCCGCCGGTGGCCCCGATGCACCAGACAGAAATCCTGGCCGCGGTCCCAAAGCCGCCAGGCCAGACAGGTTCCGGCCAGTCCCTGGCCGACGATGGTCACTTTCCCGCCCATGAATTTTCCCCATCCTACTCCGATCTGTGGCGGTTTTCCACCTTCCCGATCAAATGATCCTCGATCCCTGCCTAGAACGGCCAGATCATCGGAATAAGCAGGCAGGCCAACACCCCGACCACGATATTGAGCGGCAGGCCGAAGACCACGAAATCCCTGTAGTTATAGCCGCCTGGTCCGTAGACCAGCAGATTGGTCTGGTAGCCCATGGGCGTGGCCATCGCGGTGGATGCGGCAAAGGCCACGGCCATGATGAAGGGCTCCGGATTGCAGTCCAGCTTGGCGGCCAATTCGATTCCCAACGGTGCACACAAGACGGCTGCTGGCTTGTTCAGGATGAGAAGACTCAGCGCCGCTGCCATGAAATAGAACACCCAGAGCGTGGCATGGTCGCCCCACTCCCCCGTCATCGCATGAAGGTGTCCGGCGGCAAGCTCGAGGGCACCCGTTTTCTCCATCGCCTTGCCCAGGGCAATCATTCCGGCAATCAGCACCAGGACCGACCAGTCGATCGAGCGGTAGGCATCGCTCGGGGAAAGGACCTTCGCCAGGACGAGAAAGGCCGCTCCTCCCAGAGCCAGCACGCTGATGGGTACCAGCCCGGTCGCAGCAAGGATGACCACCATCAGAATCGTCCCCAGAGCCAGCGGCGCCTTGTGACGCTCGATGACCTCATCGTGTACGCCCTCCAGTAGAATGAACTCGTCCCTTGAGCGCAGGCTCTCCAGCGCCTGGGTCGTCCCTCGCACCAGAAGAACGTCACCCATCCGCAATTCCAGATCGGCGATATCACGCTGATGATGCCGCCCACGGCGTTGCAGGGCGAAGACCGAGACATCGAATCGTTGCCGCAGACCGAGATCCCGGCAACTCTGCCCGATGAGAGACGACTCGGGTGCCACCATCAGTTCGAAGAGAGTCATTTCCACCCGCTTCACCTCGGAAACATCCTCGTGCATGTCCGGCGTGATGCTGATCGAATGCTGGCGATCGAGTTCAAGAATCTTGTTCAGGTCACCCCGGATCAGCAGGATGTCGTTCACTCGCAACGGCATCTCCCTCTCCAGTCGCTGAACGCGGTCACCACGGATCAACTCGGCCACCTTGATGCCAGCCGTAGCCAGGGGAGTATCTGCCAGCTTCTTCCCGATCAGGTCGGAATCCGGACCGATGCGCACCTGGGTGATGTATTCCTTGGCATCTTCAGCGGAGAGCGTGGAAGCAATGGTGGTGTGATTGGGCAGGAGACGCCATGAGAACAGCAGGAGGTAGCACATCCCGACCACCACGATGGCCACTCCCACCCCGGTGAACTCGAACATCCCGATCTCAAAGCCCACCTCTGCCGCATAGGAAGCGATCAGGATGTTCGACGACGTTCCAATCAGGGTGCAGCTTCCGCCCAGCATGGAGGCGAATGAAATCGGCATGAGAAACTTGGAGGGACTGGCTCCGAGGCGGGCGCACACCGTGAGGACCGCCGGGATAAAGACCACCACCACCGGGGTATTGTTGATGAAGGCGGACATGAAGCACACCATGGAGAGCGCGAAGACCATGAACCGGATGGGGCTACCCCTGGAAAAATCAGCCAGCTTCCCACTCAGGGCGGCCACCAGCCCGCTACGCATGAGGGCGGCACTGAGCACGAACATGGCCGCGATGGTGACCAGTGCCTCGTTGCTGAACCCGAGGAGCAAATCCCCGGGCTCAAGAATCCCCAGCACACCAAGCATCACCATGATGAGCAGACCCACGATGTCCATCCGCACCTTGTCGGTCACGAAGAGGGCCACCGTGAGCACCAGCATCACGTAAACCGCTATGATCTCCCAAGTCATCCCTGCACGAAGAGCAATGCACGGCCCACCGAAGGCGGTCAAATCCGAACCGTAGCCCGGGCTTGCCGACTTCCCTGCCAACAGGCCCTAGACCTTGAAATTCGGGCTCTGGCTGAGGAAGGTCCTCGGGTTCTCGTATATCACTTTCTCGATCAGTTTTCCGCCATGCTGGCGCTTCTTCATCTCAAGTGCGCACTTCACCACCGCGAGGGGGTCGGAGATGCCCCAGTCACAGGCCGAGTTCATCCAGATGCGTTCCGTCCCGAAGGTTTCCAGGATATCGATGGCCCGCGCGGGCGTGCACTTCGACTCGGGGTAAAGCGTCATCCCCGCCCAGAAACCCGCATCAAGGGCAATTGCCGCAGTGTGTTCCTCCACATGGTCAATGATGACGCGATCGGGATTCACTCCCGCATTCTTCATGGCATCCACGATGAGGCGGGTTCCCTTGAGCTTGTCTTCCAGGTGCGGGGTGTGCACCAGAATGGGCAGGTCACGCTCCTGGGCCAGGGCGATGTGCTCTTCCAGGATTGTGTGCTCATTCCTGGTATTCTTGTTCAGTCCGATCTCGCCAATTCCCAGCACGGTTGACTGGTCGAGGAACTCGGGAATGACGGACAGCACCTCCCGGCCAAAAACCACGTCATCAGCCTCCTTGGGATTGATGCAGAGCCAGGTATAGTGAGGGATGCCGAACTTCGCCGCGCGAGCTGGCTCATACTGGGTGAGTTGACGAAAATAATCGCGAAATCCTTCGACCGAGCCCCGGTCGTAACCCGCCCAGAAGGCTGGTTCACAGAGAGCCTGGCAACCGGCCTGCGCAATTGCCTGGTAGTCGTCAGTCGTGCGGCTGACCATGTGAGCGTGAGGTTCAATGTAGCGCATGAGTCGATGGGGAATGAGGGATGTGACCAGAAACCGGTTTCGGGTCTACTCCTGTGGTGCTCCGTAAGCAAACTGGATCTCGGTCGCATCGACCGGCTCGACGGAGTGATCCGAGAGCGACTCCAGCACCGCCCTGGCCCGCGGTCGGTCGCCGGGGTTCAACATGGCCTCCATCGCCTTGAGAAATCCCGCGTGCCGGAAGTCACTTTCTCCTTCATGGCGATCGAGGCGATCGAGAAAGGCCGCAATGTCGATCAGCTTGTATCGGGCATCCATGAAATAGAGGTCGAGGATGTCGGTCTTGTTGGGCATGAGCCCAATGTAGACCCGCCACCGGAATTCTGAAGAAGGAATTTGAGTGAAAATCTTCTGGTCCATTCCTGGTCAGCAGGGAATACAGGACTGCACATGGGCGAACGCGACCTGGGAACACAGCCATTCGACCGCTTGATGGAGGAGTGGGGGCTCACCAACACCGACCTGGTGAAGACTTCACCGGAACAGCTTACTCACAAGCAGGTTCGGCGCGCGCGCTCCGGCCGCCAGCTGACCCTGAAAATGATGATGAAGATCAACCGCACCTTCAACGTCGCGATCTGGTTCCGGCTCGATGACGCACAGAAGGAACGCTTCGTGGAGTATGGCCACAAGGATCTCTTTACCTACGCCAAGGGCCACGAGCCAGGGTCCCGGGATTCCAATGCCGGACTTGCGGCGGAGATCCGGGGCTGAACATCCGGTCAGGAGAAAACCACCCGTTTCACCTCGGGAGTTCCCCACCGATACCCGATTCTCTATTTTTTTCGCGTCCACCCCACATCATTCGTGCTTAATCCACTCCGTGCATCTCGACCACCAGCATCATCTCGCCTACTGCACCAACATCCATCCGGCAGAGTCCTGGGTGGAGACCCTCGGCGTCCTGCAGGAACACACCCTCAAGGTGCGCGACAAGGTGGTGCAGAACGACGAACCCTACGCCATCGGACTGCGTCTCTCCGCCCTCGCCGCCCGCGAGCTGCTGGAAGATGACAACCTGCCTCGCTTTCAGGACTGGCTCGCCGATCAGAACTGCTACGTTTTCACCATCAACGGATTTCCCTATGGCGCCTTTCACGGGACCCGTGTGAAGGAAAACGTCTACCGTCCCGACTGGTCTTCACCCGAACGGCTCACCTACACCAACCAGCTCTTCGACATTGTCGCCCGGCTGACGCCCGAAGGGGTGGAAGGTTCCGTTTCCACCCTGCCCGGCTCCTTCAAGTCCTTCAAGGCCGACGAGCCCTCCCTCTTCGCCAACCTGGAGGCCTGCGCACGCCACATTGAGACTCTCTCCGGACAGAGCGGGCACGACCTCCACCTCGGACTGGAACCCGAGCCGCTGGGCCATTTCGAGAACACCCGCGACACCCTCGCCTTCTTTGACCGCCTGCTGGACCAGGCCGATGATCCCGACCTCCTCCTGCGCCGCCTCGGCATCAACTACGACACCTGCCACTTCGCGGTCGAGTTCGACGATTGCCGCGGATCCCTCGATGCCTTCCGGAATGCAGGGCTCCGCATCTCCAAGGTTCACCTCTCCAACGCCCTCGCCCTCGCTCTCGACAACCCGGCCGCGGTGAAAGCCATCGCGCAGTTCGACGAACCCGTCTACCTGCACCAACTCATTACCAATGGAGGAGAACACAGCCGCTTCTTCACCGACCTTCCGGAGGCGCTCGTCGTGCTGCAGGAGCCTCTCCTCTCAACCGAGGATCATCGCGAAGCCCGCGTCCACTTCCATATTCCCCTTTATTCCGAGCCCGCCGAACCCCTCCGTTCCACCAAGTCCCATGTGAGCGACCTCCTCGCCTACCGACGAAACCACCCGGATTTCTGCACCCACTTCGAGATCGAAACCTACACCTGGGGCGTCCTCCCGGGTGACCTGCAGAAACCAATCGTCGATCAAATCGCGGAAGAGTACCGCTGGGTTCTCTCCGAGCTCTGAAATCAGGCCGCGCCCACAACCCCAACCCGTGAACATGACCGGTCAGCGCTTCCTCGACCTTCTTGCCATCGGTCGGGTGGCCAATCTGCCCACCGTCTGGTCCAATACACTGGTGGGATTCCTCCTGGCCTGGACCATCGATGACCTGGAAATACCCTTCGAAGCAGGGCTCCAGCGCCTCCCTCTTCTTCTCATCGGAGTGACCTCCGCCTACCTCTTCGGAACGTTCCTCAACGACTGGAAGGATGCCGACTTCGATGGCGAACATCGCCCCGAACGTGCCATCCCGAGCGGACGCTGGTCACGCCCTGCGATCGGTTGGATGGCTGCAGGCTTCGTCCTCGTGTCCTTTACCTGCTTTCTCCAGGGTTCCGGGCAACCCCTCGTTCCCGCCCTGGGCGCCGCCCTGCTCACGGCCATCGCGATCTACACCGTGCTGCACAAGCGGACCCCTCTGGCAATCATCCCCATGGGAATCTGCCGGAGCCTCCTCTATCTCCTGGGCTATTTCGTGGTGATCTCCGTTCCCGACCCTGACTCCGGCCTCACTCCCGGCAGGGCGGCAACTTCCACCCTGGACCTTGTCCAGGACAACGCGCTTGTCATTCTCGGCCTCATGGCCCTCGGCATCTTCACCTACGTTGCCGGCCTCACCCTGGCCGCCCGCTTCGAAAGCCATCCCGGACAACTACGCATCCCCAGGGCCTTCCTCCGGTTCCTCATCCTCTTCTGTATTCTCACCCACACCTGGTGGTGGATCTGGAAACGCCCACCCTTCCTGGACGGCTGGCACCTCGCCATTCCGACCCTCCTCTGCCTGCTGCCCTTCTGCGCCTGGACCGGGCGGAGCCTCTTCGTCCTCAGGAAGTCCATCCCCGACTTCGTCTCCCGCGCCCTGGCTGGTCTTTGCCTCCTCGATCTCCTCGCCTTTGCCGGAATCGCGGCCACCATCCGCACCGGCTGGCACGCTCTCGACGCCAGCCCCCTCTACCTCGCCCTCGTCCCCCTCTCCTGTTTCCTCCTCGCCCTTCTCCTGCAACGCCTTGCCCCCGCGACCTGAATCGACAGAGGTCAGACCAGCAACGCTGGATTCCAGTTTCCGGTTGTCTACGATCCGTTTTCATTTCTCCAACCGCCCCTCGATTCCCCTGCCAAGTTAACTGACAATTGGAAACACCCCACCACCCTCCCCTCCCGTCCATGCGTCTCCTCGCCCTCCTCTCCGTTCTTCTCCCGCTCCTCCTGGTGAGCTGCATCGAAGGCGAGGAGGAGATCTGGCTCGAACCCGACGGCTCGGGTCGCATCGAGGCCACCTACAAGATGCCCACCGTGGTGGCCCAGAAGATTGGCGAGCCGGATGAACTGGTGGAAATCCTGAAGAAGGCCGCTGCGCGCGACCCGCACATCGAACTCACCAGTGTCAGCCACCAGACCAGGCGCGGCGGCGTCACCCTCAGGTTCTCGGGAACCTTTGACGACCTCCGCAAGCTCGCCACCTTTCCAGAACGTCAGCTGCGCGATCCCGCCGAACCCGACAAACGCGTCAAGGCCGAGGTGCTCTTCGGCGAGACACACCTCGACATCTCCTGGCGTGGGATTTCCTACGACCGGAAGGTCGACATCGGCTGGCTCCTCAAATCAAGCCCGGCTGCCAAGTCCATCATGAAGGTGCCCGCTCTCCTCGGGGACTCCTCCTTCCACTACACCCTCAACCTGCCCACCTCCACCCGGCAGTCCAACGCCACCACTCAGTCACAGGATGGACATAAACTGGAGTGGCTCTTCCCACTCAAGGACCACGTCCAGGAACCCATGCACCTCACCGCCGAGGGGGATCTCCCCCTGCCCGGTAGCCTCTGGCTCATCCCCTTCGCGGTCCTCGTTCTGCTCTTCCTCATCCAGAACAGGCGGGCGAGAAAGAAGCTCCCGCGATGATTCCAGCCGGACCCGTGAAAAGGGAGACGTGAATTCCCTTCCCGGGGAGAGCCACGCCTGCCGAGCCGCATGAAAAGCGCTCTTTATCGGTCGTCGAGGAGGCTCCTTGCCATCGATCTCGCTTCCTCACTCTGCCCTCCCAGCATGCGCATCAGTTCTTCCACCCGCGCTTCGCCCTTCACTTCCTGCAGGGAGGAAACCGTCCGCCCCCCTGCCACTTTCTTCTCTACCAGGAAATGCTGGGAAGCGAGGGCCGCCACCTGCGGAAAGTGCGTGATGGCCACCACCTGGTGGGCGCCACCCAGGGCCGCCATCTTTCTTCCCACTGCCCGCGCAATTTCTCCTCCGACATTGGCATCGATCTCATCAAAAACCATCAAGGGCGTGCAGTCCTCCCTGGCGAGGGCGCTCTTGACCGACAACATGACACGGGAAATTTCCCCGCTGGAGGCGATCTGCCGCAGCGGTTTGAGTGGTTCCCCCGGATTGGGACCGAAGGCGAACTCGGCACTCTCCAATCCGGTTGCCGACGGTTCCGCCTGCAGTTCCAGGTTTACTTCGAAAGCGGCCTGCCTGAATCCCAGCTCCGCAAGGTGCCTGCGGATTTCCTTGGCCAGCCGCGGAGCCGCCCTGCGCCGCTTCCCGGTCAACACTGCTCCCGCTTCCACGACTGCCTGCCGCGCCGACTTCGCTTCCACCTCCAATTCCTCCAGCAGTTCTCCCCGGTTTTCCACCGCCCCCAGGCGCTCAGCCGCCCGGGCCCCGCTCTCCACCACGTCTCCCAGGGCCGGCCCATACTTTCTCTTCAGACTCTCCAGCAGATCGACCCTCTCCTCCAGGGCGGACGCCTGTTCCGGATCAAGATCGATCTCTCCGAGATAGCGTTCCAGTTCCCGCGAGAGATCCTCCAGTTCCACCACTGCGGTTTCCAGCCCCGCAGTCCACTCGCGGGCAGCGGGATCATTCTTCTCGAGTTCCCCCACCAGACGCTGCAATTCGCGCACCCGGTCCATCACCCCGGTGTCCTCGCCCGTCACCAGGGCCAGGGCCTGTCCCGTCACTCCCACCAGCTTGGCGCTGTTGGCAGCCCGCTGGTAACGCTCCTGCAATTCCCCTTCCCCCTCCGGATCGATTTCCGCTGCTTCAATTTCCTGCACCTGGTGACGCAGCAGCTCAAGCTCCTGTTCGCCGGCCTCCTCGGCGTCACGCAGCTCCCGCCAACGCGCTTCCGCCTCCCGCCAGACTGACCAGCTCCTGCGATAGGCAGCTCCTGCCTCCTCCGCCCCTCCGTAGGCATCCAGCATTACCAGTTGGCGCTCCACCGAAAGCAACGACTGGTGATCATGCGGACCATGCAGGTCCACCAGGTTCCGCCCGAGCGATTTGAGCACACTCAGGGTTGCGGGCGAGTTGTTCACGAATAGCCGGTTGGACGACGAACCCACCACCCGCTTGATGAGCAGTTGCCCGTCCTCGCAGCGTTCCAGTCCCATCTCCTCCAGCACCCGGTTCACCCCTCCGGCATCCGGCAACTCAAAAACCGCCTCCACCTGGCACCCTTCCGCCCCGGTCCGGATCAATCCCTTGTCCGCCCGCTCCCCCAACACCAGCTTGAGCGCTCCCACGATCACCGACTTGCCCGCCCCGGTTTCCCCGGTCACTCCCACCAACCCGCCGCCAAGCTCCCAGTCAAGCCGCTCCACAAGGGCCAGGTTCCGGATTTTCAGGAGACTCAGCATCCGCTCTTTTTCGTGGCACCAATTATGCAATCATCGCCCCACGATTCAATCGCTGCTGTCCATCGGTGTGAAATTTCCCCATCAAGACACTCTCAAACGCTGGTTTCAGACCCACAACACTCCTGTTTTCGTGCAGTTCGTGAAGTATGGTCTCTGCGGGGTCGCCAGCACCATCATCCTCCTGGCCATCGCCATGGCCCTCTCCAACACCATGATCCCGGCCATGAACTGGTCGATCATTGAGGGCCAGCCGATCACTGACGCCCAACGGCAGCGAAATCTCATCATCAACAACCTGATCGCCTTTCCCTTCGCCAATCAGGTCTGCTACCTCCTCAACGCCCGCCTCGTCTTCGTCCCCGGACGCCATTCCAGAACCGCCGAATTCTCCCTCTTCACTTCCATCGCCGGGTTCGGCTTTCTGGTCGGCCTGCTGGGAGGACCATTCCTCATCCGGGGGTTCGGACTTTCCAGCGTCCTCGCCCAGTTCATGCTGATTGGCACCTCGGCCCTCGTGAATTTTCTCTGTCGCAAGTTCCTCGTCTTCGTCCGATAGTCGCACTTTAAACTGCATTCGTGCGGCTGCCTTCCCCTCCGTGAGCACTAAGCCCGTCACCGCCACCCTGCTTGGCACCGGCACTTCGGTGGGGGTTCCGGTAATTGGCTGCCGCTGCCCGGTATGCACCTCCGGCCATCCGGGCAACCAACGCACCCGCTCTTCCCTTCACCTGCAGATGCCCGGACTCTCCGTCCTCGTCGACAGCGGCCCCGACCTCCGCCAGCAGGCCCTGCGGGAGGACCTGCATACTGTCGATGCCGTTCTTTACACCCATTCCCATCTCGACCACGTGGCAGGCTTCGATGAACTGCGGGCCTTCTGCTGGCACCGGGAGGATCCTCTTCCCCTCCATGCCGGCCCGGAGACCCTGGAAGTCCTCACCCAGATGTTTCCCTGGGCCATGTCAAACACCTCTCCCAATTATGTCAGACCCGCTCCCCGTCTCATCGATGGTCCGTTCAAACTCCGTGATCTTACTGTCACCCCGGTTCCGGTGGTGCACCCCTCGGTGGAAACCTTCGGATTCCGCTTCGACCTCCCCACCGGTCAGGCCCTGGCCTACCTCAGTGACGTGAAGGAGATCCCTTCCTCAAGTTTCTCTCTTCTCGAGGGTCTTGAGATCCTCATCATCGATGCCCTTCGTCCCAAGCCGCACCTCACCCACATGAACGTCGAAGAGGCCCTGGCAGCCATCGCCCGGATTCAACCTGCCCGGGCCCTTCTCACCCACCTCACCCACGAAATCGATTACCGCAGCGCGGCCAACGATCTGGACCTCCCGGAATCGGTCACCGTCGCCTGCGACGGACTCAAGTTGAGCTTTGAGAGTGGCGAACCCTGCGCTATGGTTACTCCTCCCAGTCCATGACACATCTCCCCTCCGTCCTCTTCCTCACCCTGCTCCTCGTTTCCTCTCCGGTGCTCCTGGCCCGTCCCGCAGTGATCCCGGCCCAATCCGTCGTCGTCCTCTACAACAGCAAGGAAGCCGACTCGAAATCCCTGGCCCGGCACTATGCGAGGGTGCGCGCCATCCCCGAAGACAACCTCGTGGGCCTGCCCATGCCGCCCGACGAGGAGATCTCCCGCGAGCAATTTGATGAAAAGATCCGCGATCCTCTGCGCAAACTCTTTGAAACACGCGGGTGGTGGGACCGGACGGAGGGAGCGGACGACCAGGCCCAACCGGGTTCCTTTAAATGCAAGGTCCTCGTCACCATGCGTGGGGTCCCCTACAAGATCGCCCGCACGCCCGAAACCATCCCTGCAAACCAGCTCGAAAAACGCCCCTTCGCCCCCGATCCCAAGGGCAACGAATCCTCGGTCGATTCCGAGCTCAGCCTCCTGGGGGTGGAAAGCTACTCCATCGCGGGACAGATCAACAATCCCTACTTCCGCCAGGACCAGTCCGTCATGGACTTCTCCAACGCCAGCTTTCTGGTGGTGGGACGCATTGACGGACCGTCCCTCGCCATCTGCAAGCGCATGATCGACGACGCCCAGGCAGTGGAAGAGAGCGGCCTCTGGGGCATGGCCTACCTCGACCTCGCCCGGAAGGGAGCGGGCTACGAACTGGGAGACCAGTGGCTGGAAAAGATCGCTGAAATGAACAGGGAAGCCGGCATCCCCACGGTCATCGACCGGCACCCCGACACCTATGTCACCAACTACCCCATGAGCCACGCCGCCCTTTACTATGGCTGGTATTCCCACCACCGCAGCGGGCCACTCCTGAACGAGGAATTCCAGTTCAAGCGCGGGGCGGTTGCCATCCACCTCCATTCCTACAGCGCATTCGAACTTCGACACCCGACCCGGCGCTGGTGCGGGCCGATTCTCGCACATGGAGCCGCCGCCACGGTGGGCAACGTCTACGAGCCCTTTCTCGCCCTCACCCATCACTTTGATATCATCCATCAACGCCTTCTCCAGGGCTACACCATCGGCGAGGCCTCCCACATGGCCCTCCCCGCTCTCTCCTGGCAGGCCGTCCTCCTCGGCGATCCCCTCTACCGCCCCTTCCGTGAGGATCTCAAGGCGAATGTGAAGGACAGGGAAGACCGTGACTACAAGGCTCTCCGGCATGCCCAGAACGAATGGGGAGAGGATCCAGAAAAGCTTGTCCCGAAGCTGCGCACCTATGCCAACAATATCAACAGTGGATCCGTCTTTGAAGCCCTCGGCCTGCTCGCCCGGGCAAACCAGCAGGAAGAGCAGGCCACCGCTTTCTTTACGAGTGCCAGCGACAAGTTCCAGAACAAGACCGACCAGTTGAGGCAGGACCTCCACATCATGGATGTCTACCGCACTGCCGGGAACAAGGAGACCGCCATCCTCCTCCTGCGAAAGATGGAAAAACGCTACTCCAGGTTGCCCGAGGGCAAGGCCGTCATCTCGCTCCTCAACATCCTGGACCCTCCCTCCCCGCCCCCGGTCAAGGTGGACCCCAGAAAGCAGCGCCGGAACCGGTAGGGAAAGGCGTCAGGCCCCTCACTTCTTGCCCGCCACCCGCGCCCTGATCGGGGCGTATGGATCTCCGGGCCCCTTCGCGGGATCGACATAGTGCGCAAGATCGCGCATTGCGATTACGGTACAGCCTTCCTTCCTGAGGTAGGCCATGTGCTTCCGGAAGTCCCCGGGATCGCAATTCACCCAGGGATGTTCCAGGGCCGGCACCCCATGATAGCAGAGCACTGCAATCCTGCCGTCGCGAGCCTGCTCCACGGCCCAGACCAGATCTTCGAATTTCCAGTCGGGACCGGCATAGCCGGTGGTCGGCACCAGAAGGGGATGATCAACCCCCGGATCGTAGGCGGGACCCCGTGCTCCCTTCCCGCCGTCCTTGAATTCCGGACCCACTCCCCGGCGTGCAAAGAGATACTTCATTTCGGTCAGCACCTCGACACAGGCGGGACTGTGACCGAATCCCGGATAGCAGAAGGTCACCGGCCTCGGGATCTTGTGCTGCGCACAACGCTTCTCGATATGGGCAAGTTCTCCCTTCATACGCTCCTTCGAAAGCCGTGGCATGTGAGGGTGAGTCCTGGTGTGATTGCCGATTTCAAAACCCATTCCGTGCAATTCCACGATCTCCTCCCAGGTGACGTAATGGTCCTTGTTCCGCAAGAACCCCAGCCCCTCCGTCACGTAGAAGGTCGCCCCGAAGCCATGCTTCTTCACCTCCCCGGCCACGAAGGCCCGGTCTGACTTGTTACAGTCATCAAAGGTCAGGACCACCAGCTTGTCCGGGATCTTCCTGAGTTCCGCCCCGGACGCATCCTCCTCCGCGAAAGAACAGGGCAGGGCCAGGAGGGGCAGGGCCGCGAAACCAAATAGAAACCGTTTCATCCCCGTCTGCTTGCACCACCACCACTCCCTGTCAATCCCGCAGAGTCCGCAGGTCACGAACCACCAGCCAGCTCCCTTGAAATTTCCTGGGCGCCTGCAGCGCCTGCCCGGCACGTGGCAGAGCAGTTTTTCCCAAATAAGACCTAGAAAAATCGCATATCCGCACCAGGTTGCCAACGACCGGGTCCTGAAAAGCAGGCCCGGAACCCTCCGGAAATGACCTCTCAGGAAAGCCTCCTTGCTCTCAACCTCCTCCCGGGGCTGGGTCCGATCCGGCTCCGCCGTCTTCTCGACCGCTTCGGGGATGCGGAAGGTGTCCTGCGGGCCCCTGAAGCCCAGCTTACCGCCATCAACGGCATCGGTCCCGAGTCGGCCAGGGTCATTCACGCCTGGGAGGATCAGGTCGATCTCCAGGGGGAACTGTCCTCCATCCACTCACGGGGCCTGTCCCTGCTCACCCCCGGACACGCAGCCTGGCCTGCCGCCTTCACCCATCTCCCGGACGCCCCCCTTCTCCTCTACGTGTGGGGCGAGGTGCAGGAACGCGACACCCGTGCCTTCGCGATCGTGGGATCACGCAAGACAACCCACTACGGGCGCAACTGCACCAGGAAGTTCTCGTTCCAACTCGGCCATGCGGGCTTCACCATCATCTCGGGACTGGCACGTGGAATCGACACCGCGGCCCACGAGGGCGCTCTTGCGGCCGAGGGTCGCACCATCGCGGTGCTTGGTTCCGGACTGGGTCAACTCTATCCTCCCGAGAACATGGCCCTGGCGGAACGAATCGCGGACGGCCATGGCGCGGTCATCTCGGAATTTCCCATCGACACCAGGCCCGACACCCACACCTTTCCGCAACGTAACCGCATCGTGGCTGGATGGTGTGAGGGACTTCTGGTGGTCGAGTGTCCCTCCCGCTCCGGCTCCCTCATCACCGCCAATCTGGCCGGAGACTACGGGAAACACGTCTTTGCCATCCCCGGCGGAATCGACCGCCCCAGTTCGGAAGGCTGCAACGAACTCATCCGCACCGGCGCCATCCTGGTCACGGATGGATCCCAGATCCTGGATGAGCTCTCTCCGCTTCCTCTGGAAGCCCGGACCACCGCGCCCGTCCACGACCCCTCCACCAACCCCGATCTGACCCACCTCAGCGAGGACGAGAACCGGGTCTTCGCCCAGCTGAGCGGAGAAGAGCGCAGCATGGACCAGATCATCGAGGGCTCGGGGCTGCCCGCTTCCACGGTCGCTGCCACCCTCCTCCGACTCGAAATGAGAAGCCTCGCCAGGCAGCTCCCGGGCTCCTACTTCGTGAAATCGTCCTGAATTTCAAGATCTGGCACAGCCAGCCTGAAGGCCCCATTCATCTCCCGACACCCTCTCCCTCGAGACCGTTCCACTGCTTACCCTCGGATTCGTAAAGAGACCCTCAGGGAGGTCCTTCCCACCCGTTTGTGGCCCTCCGGCTTCGCGGTCACAAGACCAGTGAGGACAACTTTTTTCGGAACCCGTAGGGTTCCTGAAAGAGGATCTTCCGAAAAATTCCCCTTTCCAAAACCACCTTTCGCCGCGTATGTGGCATCCCCGGATGGCAAAAACCCTCATCATTGCGGAGAAACCCTCGGTCATGACCGACCTCTCGCGTGCCCTCGCCAGGAAGCTCGACAAGTTCGAGAAGAAAGGGAAATCGCTCGATGCGAAATACTTCGAAAACGAGCAGGCCATCATCACCTCCGCGGTCGGCCACCTCGTCGAACTCAAGATGCCCACCGGCCCGAATGGCAAGAACCTTCCCTGGAAATTCGACGTCCTGCCCGCCATCCCCCGGACCTTCGAACTGCAGCCCATCGAGAAATCCGAGGGCCGCCTCCGGCATGTCCTCAAGCTGGCCCGGCGCAAGGATGTAGACCTGATCGTGAACGCCTGCGATGCCGGCCGCGAGGGGGAACTCATCTTCCAGTACATCCTCGACATCGGAGACATCGATAAACCGATCAAGCGCCTCTGGATGCAATCCATGACCACCGGGGCGATCCAGCAGGCCTGGGACACCCTGCGCCGTGGAGAAGAAATGGACGACCTTGCCGATGCCGCCAAGTGTCGCTCCGAGTCCGACTGGCTGGTGGGCCTCAATTCCACCCGGGCCCTCACCTGCTTCCGCTCACGCCACGGCGGCTTCAACATCACCGCGGCCGGCCGGGTGCAGACCCCCACCCTCGCCATCCTCGCCAAACGCGAACGCGAAATCGCCGCCTTCAACCCCACTCCCTACGCCGAGGTCCACGCCGACTTCGGCGTCGAAGCCGGAGAATACGCCGGCAAGTGGATCGACCCCGCCTGGAAAAAGGACGAGGGCAATCCCCACTCCCGCCGCGAGCGCATCTGGAACCTCGAGACCGCGAGAACCATCCACGGCCGCTGCCAGGGCAAGACCGGGACCGTCCACGAGGAAAAGAAACCCACCAGGCAGATCGCCCCCCAGCTCTACGACCTCACCACTCTCCAGCGCGAGGCTCCCTTCACCGCCAAGAACACCCTCGGCCTCGCCCAGACTCTCTATGAGAGGCACAAGATGCTGACCTACCCTCGGACCGATTCACGCTACCTCCCCGAGGACTACCTGGCCAACGTGATCCAGACCACCCGGGAACTCGCGAAATCCAGCCATCCTGTCGCCAAATGGGCCGCGGACTCCCTCGAGAACGATCGCATCAAGTTCCAGAAGCGGGTCTTCAACAATGCCAAGGTCTCCGACCACTTCGCCATCATCCCGACCGGTCGCGTCGTCAAGATCAATGAAGCCGAGGAGAAACTCTACGACATGGTCGTGAAACGCTTTATCGCGGTCTTCTTTCCGCATGCCGAATTCGAGGTCACCAAGCGTCTCACCACCATCAATCACTCCGAGCCGAGCACCATCATCATCCCCAGCTCCCCCGAGCCGGTGCAAAGCACCTCCGACACCTTTCAGACCGATGGCAAGATCCTCACCAACCCCGGCTGGCTCGCCGTCTACGGCCGTAGCGTCGGGGTCGCCGCCGGGAAGGACGAACTCGTCCCCGTCAACGAAGGGGAAGATGCCGTCGTCCAGGAAGTCCAGCTGGAGGAAAAGGAAACCAATCCTCCCGCCCGCTTCACTGAGTCCACCCTCCTTTCCGCCATGGAGGGCGCCGGAAAACTCGTTGACGACGAGGAACTGCGCGAAGCCATGGCCGAACGCGGTCTCGGCACCCCTGCCACCCGCGCCGCCACCATCGAGGGCCTCCTCCGGCAGAAATACCTCGCCCGCGACGGCCGCGATCTCAACGTCACCGGCAAAGGACTCCGCCTGATCGAGCTTCTTGAGGAAATGGACATCAAACCCCTGACCTCTCCCTCCATGACCGGGGACTGGGAAGCCAAGCTACGCCAGATGGAGCACGGTCAACTCGATCGCGAGACCTTCATGAAGGAGATCGCGACCTTTACCGAGGATGTCGTGAACAAAGCCCGGTCCCATTACAACGAGGCCGTTTCCCGCTCCTTTCCGGCTCTTGAGTGCGCCTGCCCCGAGTGCGGTGCTCCCGATCTCAAGCAGACCGACGCCACCTACGAATGCAACGAACCGGAATGTAAATTCCGCATCTCGAAATACATCGCGGGCCGCCGCCTCAGCGAGGAGGAGGCCCGGGAGCTCTTTACCACCAAGTTTCTCGGACCACGCGACGGGTTCATCTCCCGCTTCAACAAACCCTTCGAGGCCGCCATCGAACTGGTGCAGGCGGTCAGCAAGACCGGCAAGAAGGGACGCCTCAAGACCAACTTCGTCTTCGAGCAGGATGAACCGGAGGAGCTCTCCGAGGATCAGATCGTGGCTCAAGTCACCCACGAGGACGAACAGCACGACCTCTACGAGACCGACAAGAGCTACCTCGTCCCCTCCCTGAAGACCGGTAAGGAGCCCGAAGGCGTCAAGTTCTCGAAGACCATCCTCTCTGCCGAAATCCCCCGGGAAGCCGCCATCCGGATGCTCAACGGTGAGAAAAGTGAACTCCTCAAGGGATTCATCTCCAACCGGACCAAGCGCAAGTTCGACGCCTTCCTCCGCTACGACTTTGACCAGGGCCGCCCCATCTTCGAATTCCCCCCACGCAAGAAGGCCGCCAGCAAGAAGGCTGCCAAGAAAAGGCCGCGCAGGAGGAATAAGGCTCTGACGTGGCTGATGACCCTCAACAGCCGCCTTTGAACCCACCAGCAACTCCCGCAAGTTCACCCTTGCGAGGTGGTCCCGGTCCGGGTGCTCCTGCGCTCACAACAGGATCCGGCCGTCCAGGCAAACCAGTCCCACTGGACACTCGACTCCCGGGGGAATGCCCTTAGTCTCCTCCCGTGCTCCGCTTCCGTCTCTTCGGATTCCCCGTCACGGTGGAACCCTGGCACTGGCTCATCCTCGCCTTCATTGGAGGTGCTCTGCACATTCAGGAACGCGAGGACATTCTCAGAGTCATGCTGTTCATGATGGCGGGTTTCGCTTCCATCCTCATCCACGAACTGGGACACGCCCTCATGAGCCGGCTCTTCGGGTGCCGGCACGTCGCCATTGTCCTCCATGGCCTCGGTGGGGCCGCCATCTCCCAGGGTGCCAACTTCACCCGGAGTCAGCAGATCTTCGTCAGTGCGGCAGGTCCGGCCCTCCAGGCCTGCTGTGGCGGAGCGTCCCTTGTCCTGCTCCTGCTCCTGCCGCGCAGCTTCGACGGCCCGGCCGCCAGCCTTCTGTATGCCTTCGTATGGGTGAGCCTGTTCTGGGCTCTCATCAATCTCATCCCGGTCCATCCCCTGGACGGGGGGCAGATCCTCCGGGAAGCCCTCGGTCCCCGTCGCATTCAGCTCACCCTCAAGATCAGCATCGTCGTGGCGGTGGTCGTCGGGGTGCTGATGTTTCTCCTGACCAGGAGCCTCCTCTTCCCCATCGTGCTCGGCTTCACCGCCTGGCAGAACTACAAGATGCTACGCGCCAGTGAGCAGCGCGGCTGGTAAAGGACCTCATTCTAGAAGAAGACGAGCCGTCCCCCGGCAATCAGGGCAAAGATAATCACGAGCCACTCAAAGAGCCGTTGCGAGACGGCATGGACGAGGTGCCGTCCGAGGTAGATCCCCAGCAGGATGACCGGCACGAGCTTGAGGTTGAAGAGGAGACTCTCCCCGTTGATGAAGCTCATCCCACCGAGGAAGGGAACCTTCAGGATATTGACGAGAAGGAAGAAGCGCGCTCCCACCCCGATGAGCTCCAGTTTTTCAAAGCGGCGGGAAAGGAGATAGAGTTGGAAGATCGGTCCCGCCGCATTGGCCACCATGGTGGCAATACCCGCTGCGAACCCCGCCCCGTAGCCTGCCGACCGGGAGTGGGCCAGGCGCTCAAAGCCTTCCTGCCCGATGCGCCGGAAAAGCTGCATTCCGACCATGGCCAGGATAATGCTCCCGATAATGAAGCGGGCCGAATCTGCCGGCATCCAGTCGAGGAAGAAGTAGCCCGCCCCACAACCCAGGAGAGTGGGCGGGAGCAGCTTCCACACCGGGGCCCAGGAGGCGTACCTGCGGAAGAAGGGGTAGACCGAGATATCGGCAAGGATCAGCATGGGAAGCAGGATTCCCACCGAGGGCTTCCCGAAGAGGTCCGCCATGATGGAGACCGCCACCAGGCCGATCCCACCGAAACCAGTCTTGGAAACGCCCACCGCCAGCGCGGCCACGATGGCCCAGGCCCAACCGGCAGCCGATAACTCAATCTCCATGCGCGGCCGATTGTGACCACACCGCCTTTTGAGACAAGCCCACCCGGTCCAATTCACCGCCATTCTCCAATCCGCAATCTTGGTTCTGGACTCTGCGCCCTCTCCTCTTAACTTCCGCGACCATGAAAATCGTCGTCGCCTATTCCGGAGGATTGGACACCTCCGTCCTGCTCACCTGGCTCAAGGAGACCTACCGCGCGGACGTCATCGCCTACTGCGCGGACGTCGGCCAGGGGGACGAACTGGACGGACTCGAGGAAAAGGCCCTCAACACCGGGGCCAGCAAGTGCTTCATCGGCGACATGCGGGAGGAATTCGCCCGCGACTTCATCTTTCCCATGTTCCAGGCCAACGCGGTCTACGAGGGCCGCTACCTCCTGGGCACCTCCATTGCCCGTCCCTGCATCGCCAAGGGCATGCTCGAGATCGCCCTCCAGGAAGGAGCGGACGCCATCGCGCACGGTGCCACCGGAAAGGGCAACGACCAGGTCCGCTTTGAACTGAGCGCCGCCAGCCTCGCGCCCCAGGTGGAAGTCATCGCTCCCTGGCGGCAGGAGCGCTTCCGCGAGCAGTTTCCCGGCCGCAGCGAAATGATCGCCTACGCCGAGGCCCACGACATCCCGATCCAGGCCTCCCTCAAGAAACCCTACTCCATGGACCGCAACCTCCTGCACATCTCCTTCGAGGCGGGAATGCTGGAAGACCCCTGGTACGATGGAACCACCGAGGCGGACCGCGACATGTACGTCCTCTCCGTTTCCCCCGAGGAGGCCCCCGACCAACCGCACTACCTCCAACTCCTCTTCGAGAAGGGAAATGCCATCGGCTTCCAGTGCGAGGGACAGGACGATCTCCTCGCCGGCCTGGAGGACATCACGGCGGAAGGAGAACGCGATGGCTACGCCCTCCTCTCGCCCTACGGCATGATGCGCGTGCTCAACACCCTGGGAGGGCAACATGGAATCGGCCGGGTCGACATCGTGGAAAACCGCTTCGTGGGCATGAAGTCCCGCGGAATCTACGAGACCCCCGGAGGCACCATCCTGCTGGCAGCCCACCGCGACCTCGAAACCCTCACCATGGACCGCGAGGCCATGCAGATCCGCGACAGCCTCATTCCCAAGTATGCCCAACTGGTCTACAATGGCTTCTGGTTCGCCCCGGAGCGCCTTGCCCTGCAGGCCCTGGTGACCGAAACCCAGCAGACCGTGACCGGCGAAGTGCGCCTCAAGCTCTACAAGGGCAACGTCATGAATGCGGGACGCCGCTCTCCCCTCTCGCTCTACCGCGAGGACGTGGCCACCATGGAGGGTGGCGCCGAGCACGCCTACAACCAGGACGACGCCACCGGCTTCATCTCCCTCAATGCCCTGCGCCTGAAGGCGAACGCACGCCAGGAAAAGTAACAGGGTCATCAACCCTTCCCGGGATGACGGAGTTCGGCGCACCTGGCACCTGTCAGGCCACCGCCAGGTTCATGATATCCTCCTGGGTGGCGCCCTTCACGTCGGTGATCTCACCGGTCACCCGTCCCTCGTGCATGACGAGCACGCGGTCGGCCATCCCGAGAACCTCGGGCAATTCCGAGCTGATCATGATGATGGCCTTCCCCTGGGCAGCCAGTTCCTGGATGAGCAGGTAGATCTCGTATTTCGCACCCACATCAATACCCCGGGTGGGCTCGTCGAAGATGATGACCTCGCAGTTCCGTTGCAGCCACTTGGCGAGCACCACCTTCTGCTGATTCCCGCCCGAGAGATTCTGCGCCAGCTCCTCCTGATGCGGAATCTTGATCCGGAGTGAATCGACGAAGCTCCCGAATCCCCTGCGCTCGCTCCGACTGTTCACGAACCCGCCGCGGGTGAATTGGTCGAGATTGGGCAGCCCGAAATTCTCCCGGACCGAGTGGATGAGGACCAGTCCCTGGCTCTTGCGATCCTCGGTGAGCAGGCCGATCCCGGCCCTGATGGCATGGCGCGGGCTGGGCAGGTGAAGCGGCCGCCCATCGAGGGTGATCGAGCCCCCGTCCGGTCGATCCGCCCCGAAGAGCAGGCGCACCGTTTCGGTCCGCCCCGCTCCCACCAGACCGGTCACAGCCAGGATCTCCCCTGCCCTGACCGAGAACGACACATCCTTCACCACGGAGCCACGCCTCAAGCCGGTCACCACCAGGCGCTCCTCCCCGAGCTGGGGAGTGTGAACCGGAAACTCATTTTCCAGTTTGCGGCCCACCATCAACTCGATGAGGGCTTCCCGGTCGAGCTCGCCGGCCGTCCTCGTTCCCACATGTTCGCCGTCCCGCAGGACCATGATGCGATCCGCAATCTGATGGACCTCCTCCAGCCGGTGGCTGATATAGATGATGCCCAGTCCCTGGTCCCGCAGTTCACGCACAATTTCAAGCAGACGCTCCACTTCCTGGGGAGTGAGAGTCGCACTCGGTTCATCCATCACCAGGATCCGCGCATCCTGCGAGAGGGCCTTGGCGATCTCAACCACCTGCTGCTGGGCCACGGTCATGTCGGCACAGCGCCACTCCGGGTCGATCACCGTCCCGAGACGCTCGAAGAGTTTCAGGGCCTGACGACGCTCTTCCCGCACATCGATGAATCCCCCTTTCGCTTTCTCCCGCCCCAGGAAGATGTTTTCGCGAACGCTGAGATGAGGCACCAGGTTGAACTCCTGGTAAATGATTCCGATCCCGGCGGCCTGGCTCATGTGCGGCGTGGAGAGATCCGCCGGCTCGCCCTTCACCACTACGCTCCCCGCCGTCGGGGCGTGGGCGCCCCCGAGAATCTTGATCAGGGTGCTCTTGCCAGCTCCATTTTCTCCCAGCAGGGCGAGAACCTCGCCGGGTTGAAGAGTCAAATCCACTCCCCTCAGGGCCTGGACCCCGGGAAATGATTTGTCGATCCCCCGCATCTCGAGGAGCGGAGAGGAGTCGGACGGAGACGCACTTCCCATCGATTTCAGATCACCCGGCCTTGGCCTTCTTCCACAGGGCCGGATCTTTCCCGGCCTCGGCCTCCTTGTAAAGGGTAGCCGGAACCCGGGCATCCGTCCTCTTTCCAACCGGCCCCCCCTGAACGCGCACCCTGGTTTTGCTCCACCACGCGCTCTTCTCAGGGCCTCCAGTCCCAAGATGAGAAGCAGGGCCAAGGGATCGCGAAGGCCAGATAAATCACAGAAACGCCTGATACGGGTGGATGTTCAACAGGCCCTCTTCTCCCGTTAATCCCTTATTTCATGGGCATTCCATGGATTTCTGTAACTTTACCAAAAATTACGGGATATTTGATTTATTCCATTTTTTGTGTAATAATTCCATCCCCTCAGGTTCTCCCAATCATGAAATCTCTCCTTTTCACTCTCCTGCTGGTTCTCGGAGTGGCCCACATCGGAGCTTTTCTGGCCGTCTGGGAGCTCCCCTACGTCAGGAACCACATCACCATCGAAACCGTCGCCCACGAGATGAGCAAGGTCCTCAAGTGGAACAAACGGGAAGAGTCCCTGCGCAAGGCACGCGCTCAGGCCACTGGGGAGAACTGATCCAGAACCCGGCCTGAGGAGAAACCCGAAGCCAACGCAACGCCTCGCGGAAGAAGCTTCAGCCGCCGGCAACGGGTTTCGGGATTTCCGCTTCAGAAAAGATCAGTTACTGAGAATCTTCAGCAATTCGACTTCGAAGATGAGCATCCCCTTGGGAGCCGTTGGTGGGGGCGTGGCCCCGTAGGCCATGTTCTGCGGAACCCAGATGCGGCGCGTCTCACCCTCCACCATCATCTGCACGGCCTCGGTAAACCCCTTGATGGTCCGCTTGAGGGGGAGAGTCTTCGGTCGCTCGGAAGGCAGGCTACTGTCCACCATCGTCCCGTCGCTCGTCCAAACCGTATAGTGCACCTGCACGTTATCCGTGGGCTTGGGTTTTGCTTCGCCCGTTCCGGCCTTGACGACCTTGGTAGCGACTCCAGAGGGATTGGCGGCAGCATCCTCCGGTGCCGCGGTCAGGTTCTCCGGGGTGGGATGGGGACGAAGGATCTTGATCAACTCGATGTCAAAACAGAGCTGACCGAGGGGCCTTCCAGGACGCTTTCCATCCGCACCAATCGGTGGAAGCTCACCTTCCAGCTTCCCGTAGGCCAGTTCCCCCGGGATCCAGAAGCGACGCTTTTCGCCCTCGACCATCAACTGTACCCCTTCCGTCCAACCCTTGATGACCTGGTTGAGACCGAAAGTCGCGGGAACACCACGATTGAGGGAACTGTCGAAATTGTATCCGTCCGTCTGCCATCCGGAGTAGTGAACTTTCACCTTCTCCTCGGCCTTCGGATGACTCGTTCCCGTTCCCTTCTGCAGCACCCTGGAGACCAGTCCCGATTCTGTTTTCTCCGCGTCTTCCGGTGGTGCCGCCACGTCTTCCGGGGCAGGCTGGATCTTGGGTGTGGGGGGACTGGGAGGGGTGGGAGGCTTCGACACGGGCGGGGTGGCCGCCTTGGGAGGAGTGGCTGGACTGGGAGAATCAGCTGGAGCTGGAGCCGGAGCCGGAGCCGGAGCCGGAGCTGGAGCTGGAGCTGGAGCTGGAGCCGGAGCTGGAGCCGGAGCTGGTTCATCCTGAGCGGAAAGCCCCGTGCTGAGGGTCGACAGGGCGATGACCTGAATGAGAATGCCTTTCTTCATGGTGGGGCGCAAAACTCGGGCCTCACGCCCTTTCTGTCAACCGTGCAAAACAACCTCCTCTGCCCTGTAAAGAGGGATTCGTGGCCCCAGCGATCCAGCCACCTGCACCGCGGCCTCAGCGCCCACCATCCGGCGGGCAGGGCTTCCGGAAAGCGTCTTCCCCGGCGGATCTCACCCTCTAGTCAGCTGGCGTTCCCACGCACCACATCACCGCCTTCAGCAGCATTTCGTTGAAGGCTGCCTGCTCGAAATCACTCACATGACCAAGCGAGGTATAGAACGTCCTGCCCCCGTCCCTGCGCCTGAAGGTCCAGGCCACCGGTTCATCGCGATCAACGCCATCAACGCCCCCCATCAGAAGCACGTCCTGCCCCGGCCGGGTGGGCGTGTTGATGTAAAGCGACCCACCACTCTCGAAGCGCACCGGCTCCTTCTGCCCGAGGAGCGGCCCGGCCGCGTCCAGGGACCAGACTTTCGTCTTCAGCTTGTTGGCATGGTGGCCGCTGTAGTTTCCGCCGATCACCTCAGCGTCCCAGTTCTCCCACACCGCGTGTCCTTCGGGCACGGGTTTGCCGCGCAGGGAAAACGCATGACTCGCAGTCCGGATGCCCACCACCGGCTTGCCCGCCTGCACATGCTCCTGGATGAGTTTCAGGTCTCCCCCGGGAAGGGCCCGCCGCCGCACGCTGACGAAGAGCACGTCCGCATCCCTGATCGCCTCGATGCCCCGGAATCTGTTGTGATCCTTCCCGTCCGCTAAGACGAACGTGCAGCGAAATCCCGAGGAAAGATACTTTGCAGCAAAGACGGGCAACGTTTCTCTGGTGCGATACTCCCGCTCCCCGATCAGAAAGACGATGTGCCTGCGCGGGTCGGTTGCAAACCGGTAGGGCGCCCCGCCCAGGATCTGGTCACTGGTCACCGTGGGACAGACATACTTCTCAATATGCTCCACAACCAGGTCCGTCCCCTGGAAGTGGCTCACCCCGGGCTCCATTTTCGGGTTGTACATTGTATCGGTAAGGTCCCGCATGAGCACCACGTTCTTCCCGTTCCTGGTCATCTGGCGGAGACCGAAGGGCCGGCCCAGCACGCACATGTTGGTGTGCACCCCCAGCAGGATCACGTTTTTCACTCCGTGGTTTTCAAGAAGGTTCCAGTTCTCCGTGCCGTTGTCGGTAATGCCGTCCCTGGCCCCATCAATCTCCAGTCCTCCTGCCTGGCGCTTCCACGGGGCCCGCGGATTGCGGCCCATCTTCTCCAGCTTCTTGGCCCAGGCCGCATGCTCCTGCGGGTCGTCGTCCTCCCCGCCGTCGGAATGATCAATGGGATACCCGGCCTTCTCCTCCCGTTCGTCGAGCCAGGTCAGCCACTGGTCAATTCCCTCGGGTACGTTGCCCGCCTTCGGTGCGGACTGGGCGCGCTTGCGGGCCGGATGATCCTTGTAGAACTCCATGCAGGACGAGGGCGCGTGCACAATGAGCGATCCGCGATCCCGGGCGGCCTTGAGCAATTCGTTCATGCGGGGGGCCATCTGGACTGCCCGGTCCACGGCATTCTTGCAGTGATGAAGATCCCACATGTCACACACGATCACCGCCGTCTCCGCGGGCTTCCATTTCTCAATGGATTCCACCATGCGGAACTGCCCCGGCTTCACCTCCACCCGCTTGCAGAGACGCATTTCATAGTCCTCGGCGGCCAGGGGCGTGACTCCTGCGCAGAGGACGAGAACCGTGGAAAGCTGTTGTGCCTTATTCATCCCGGCGAGCTAACCTTTGGAATGGATTCAGGACAAGCTCGCTTGCCCGGATCTTGCCGGAAAAGAATACGAAGGGGCGGAATTCCCGCACACGCCGGTTCACTCACCACGAATGAACCGGGAACCCCGCGGCTGGAAACCGCTTCGGGACGGGCCATCGCACCCCTCGCCGTCACCACTCATCCGTCGTTGCAGATCATTGAAAATCAAATACCATTCCCTCCCATGAAGACATTCGCACTCCCGCTGGTTCTGGGCATTTGCCTGCTGGCTCCCCTTGCCAGCGCTGCTGATATCCGGCTCAAGGTGAAAAACTCCACCCTAGGTTCAAAGCGCGAGGGTGACACCCGCAAGAGCCAGCGCCAACTGGAAATCGAAATCGATAACCGCGACCGTGACGACTACGAGGGCGTGACCCTGGAATGGGCCGTCATCGCCCGGGACATCCGCAACCGCAAGCTTTCCATCGTCAGCAGGGGCTCCAAGCTCATTGACATCCCTGCCGAGGAAGAAATGGAGGTCACCTCCTCCCCCTATTCCTTCTCCAAGAAGGAGGGCGAAGTGCGGGAAATCAGAGAAAATCGCTTCCGTCCCGACCGCCCCCAGTTCGACGTGGAACCCGACAGCGGCACGCGCTACGCGGGATACATCATCGTTCTGAAGAAGGGTGATGACATCCTCGCCGAGGCCGCCACCACCGGCATGAAAAAGCGGGTTGCACCCCTCCTCTCCAGGGAAAAGAAGAAGTAACTTCCGCCCATCCATGCTCTCCGACAACAATCCCGCCTCCCCGGGATCCGCCCAGTGATTTGAACTCCCCGGACCCAACCCGGCAGGGCACCCCGTAGATGAGCGACCAATTCGACCTTCCGCTCTTCGAAAACAAACCGGTTGCCAACAATGCGGAGATCGTTCGCGCCTTTCTCGGTTGGGAGCGCCCGCTTCTCACCCTCGCAGTCGAGCACCTCACTCGTGAATGGACCGATCGCACCCTCGACCTCAGCAATAACCTGGTGGTCGTCCCCACCAGACAGGCCGGTCGACGCCTGCGTTCGTCGCTCGCTCTGCACGCTTCCACCCGTGATGCCGCAGTCCTTCCTCCCACCGTCGTCACCCCGGATTTTCTCCTTTCCGCCAGCTGTCTCCCGGCCCTCGACAAGGCGGTAGCCACGCGGGCCGAGGTGACGGCAGCGTGGACTGAGACCCTCCTCACCACCAACCTCGATAAGTTCCGCCACGTCTTTCCCCTCGACCCGGAGCAACGCAGCCTGAGCTGGGCTCTCTCCACGGTAGATGACCTGATCGGGGTGCAGAACCTGCTGGGAGATGCTGGCCTCACCATGCAGACCGCGGCCACCGAAATGGTGGCGGAGGGACTGGAGCCTCAACGCTGGGAGGAACTCTCCCGGCTTGAGCGCATCACCCGGCACTTTTTCTCCGCCCGCAACCGCATGGATCCGCAGGACGTTCGCCTCCGGGCCGCCCACGAGGGGATTCTGCCTTCCCGGATAGACACCGTCGTCATCCTCGGCGTACCTGATCCCTCCCCTCTCTTCTGCAGGGCCCTCCAGCACCATGGCGGCAGATTGCGCTGCGAAGTCGTGGTTCATGCCCCGGAGTCCCTCACTGAAAGTTTCGATGAATTCGGCCGGCCCCGGACCGACTACTGGCTTGAGAGCCCCATTGAGATTCCCAACCTCCAGCAAACCGTCCACCAGGCCATTGATCCACAAACCCAGGCCGAACACGTCACAGCCCTTGTCGGCACCAGGGACAACCTTTCCAGCGTGACCGCCATCGGGGTCCCTGATCCCGAACTGCTCCTCCCCCTGGAAGAGGTCTTCGCAGCCCGGGGACAGGCCACCTTCAACCCGGCCGGGGAGAAGGTCTCCAACCAGGCCCTGACGAATCTCCTCCGCACCCTGTCCCGCCTCGCCGTTTCTGATTCTTTCCTCCTCTTCCTCGACCTGCTACGCATCCCCGGAGTGGTCCGCCAGGTCTGCGACTGGCAGGCTCGCGAGGATTGGCCTGCCTTCGATCCCGCTGACATGCTGACCGCCCTGGACGACTTCCAGCGCAGGCATCTCCCTGACTCGCTCGATGCTGCGGACCACATCAATCGGAGCTGCAATCGTTCCAATCCCGCCCTGAGTCGTGCGCTCTCATGGATCCAGACCTGGCTGCGCCGCTTTGAACGTGAACGAATCTGGGAAGTTCTCCCCGAATTCCTTGGCCACCTCTATGCCGAGACCGAATTCGATCCCGCCGACTCCTTCGACGAAGCCTTCGCCTCTACTACCCGGCTCCTGCACGACATCCTCGACAGCTTCGAAGCCGGCCTCCTCAAGGATCTTGAGTGCGCCGCCTCCTTTCCCAACCGGCTGCGCTTCCTGCTGCACCTCCTTGAACAGGAATCAATCTACCAAGAGCGAAAACCGGGGGCCCTCGACCTGCAGGGCTGGCTCGAGCTGCCCTGGGAGGACGCTTCCCATCTCGTGGTTGCCGGGCTGAATGACGGGTTCGTCCCGGAATCCCTGAAGGGGCACGCCTACCTCCCGGACGGGGCCCGCCGCTTTCTCGGCCTTCGTCACAATGAAACCCGGCACGCCCGCGACGCCTACATTCTGAGCTCTCTCCTGGCCTGTCGGAGCAACCAGGGCAGAAAGATCGATCTCCTCTTCGGGCGGCGCAGTGGAAGCGGGGATCCTCTCCGGCCCTCCCGCCTCCTCTTTGCCTGTCCCCCCGAAGAACTTGCCGGCCGGGTCCAGGCCTTCTTCCAGAAAGAACCCAAGCCCCGGGAAGCCCCCCCCTGGTCGCTCACCTGGCAGCTGACCCCGCCCCCACCAGACGATTCCATGCGCATCTTCACGCGCCTCCCTGTCACTGGCTTCCGGGATTACCTGGGTTGTCCCTTTCGCTTTTACCTGCGGCGGGGCCTCGGCATGGAGCTGGACGAGGGGCCCCCGGTTGAACTGGATGCCCGCGACTTCGGCACCCTCTGTCACCAAGTGGTGGAAGAATTTGCCGCCCACGCCATTCGCGACAGCGATCATCACGAGAAGATCGCGGAGTTCTTCCAGGACACCCTTGATACCATCGTAACCCGCAAATACGGCGACGACCTGCCCGTTCCCATCCTCGTCCAGCGCGAGAGCGCCCGCCAGCGTCTCAAATGGTGGGCCTCCATCGAGGCCGACCAACGGAAACAGGGATGGCAGATCCTGGATTACGAAAGTGACCTCGATTCGGAAGACGCCCCCTGGGTCGTCAATGGCATTCGTATCACCGGAAAAATCGACCGCATTGAACGGCAATCGTCCGACGAATCGTTGCGCGTTCTCGACTTCAAGACCGGGAAACTCAAGAAACCCCGCGGCGCGCATCTGCGCAACCTGTACACCCACGAGAACCCCTCGCAGCTGGCGCCCTGGATAATGGTCCCCGAGGGAAAACGAATGCAGCGTTGGATAGACCTGCAACTCCCCCTCTACCTCCTTGCTCTCCGTGCCAGGGGCTGCCAGGAACCGGCGGTGGCCGGTTACGCCACCCTCGGCCGGGCCAAGTCCGAGGTCGCCCTCGAACTGTGGGAGGATCTCGACGGAACTCTCCTGGCTGCCGCCATGAAATGTGCTGAAGGTGTGATCGACTCCATTACCGCCCGCCTGTTCTGGCCGCCCGCCGAACGCATGGACTGGGATGATTTCGAAACCATCCTCCTCGGGGATCCCGGACGAGCGATTGATCCGGTCAATCTCATCCAACCGCAGAACGCCACCCTGCCGTGACCTCCCCGCTCCAGAACGAACGAATCCTCGCCTCGGCGGGCTCCGGGAAGACCTGGCAGCTCACCAATCGCTACCTTGCGATCATGGGACAGGCCCTCCTCGCCAAGGAGGAGATCCGACCCGAGCGTATCGTGGCGGTTACCTTCACCCGCAAGGCGGCCGGGGAGTTCTTCGAATCCATCCTCGAGAAACTCGCCTCCGCCGCCCTCGATGAAAAAGCCCGTGCTAACCTGGCCCAGGATCCTGCCGATCCCTCCTATCCCATCCTCTCTCAGCTGGGACGGGAGGACTACGTTCATCTCCTTTCCGTCTTCCTGAAATGCATGCCCTCACTCTTCCTGGGCACCCTCGACAGCTTTTTCTCCAACATCCTGCGCAGTTTCCCCGCTGAGTTCGGACTGAGCAGCCAGTTCGACATCCTCGACGAGCACGCCGCCGATCTCGCCCGGCACGATGTCTACCGCGAAGTTTTTCGCAACCGGAACGATCAGCATCAAGGTGAGTTCCTTGAAGCCTTCAAACGCGCCACTTTCGGCCAGGAGGAAGCCCGGGTGATCAATCAACTCGACCGTTTCGTCTCCCGGCACCACGGGATCTTCCTGCATGCTGCCGATCGCGCCCTCTGGGGAAATCCCGCCGCCATCTGGCCCGGGGGATGCCCCTGGACCGCTACCTCTGGCAGCCATGAGGACGACTTCGCCAGTCTCTTTGAAATCTTCGAGGACCAGGAACTATCCGAGAAGCAGTGGGACTACTGGCGCGAATTCCGCGACCAGACCCTCGTCCACAGTCCGGGCAACCCGCTACCACAGCGCGTGGTGTTCTTTCTTAAGAAGTTTCTCGATCCCGGGAACTGGCCCGCCATCCAGGCGGGGGAATCCTCCTTCAAGGTCGGTCACCGTCTCCAGCACTTCAGGGACGAGGCCTGTGAAATCATTCAGCGCCTCCTCACTCGCCTCATTTCCCACGAGATTGCCGTCCACCTCAAACGTACACAGGGTGTCTGGCACGTGCTCAACCAGTACGAAAGAAATTACTCCTCCCTCATCCGCCGCCGTGGCCAACTCACCTTCAGCGATCTGGAGATCATCCTGTCCGGCCGCGACCTCCATGCCCAGTCCGCACCCATCCTCAGCCAGAAACCCGACGACCTTGAACGCCTCCGGATTGACTACCGTCTTGACGGTCGTTTCGACCACTGGCTCCTCGACGAGTTTCAGGATACCAGTTACCTGCAATGGTCCATCATAGAGCCCCTCATCGACGAGGTGGTACAGGACGTCTCTCAGCACCGCTCGCTCTTCCAGGTAGGGGACGTCAAGCAGGCCATCTACGCCTGGCGGGGCGGCGACACCCGGCTTTTTGATGACATTCATGAACGCTATGGGGGAACAGAAGATGACCCGCGCTCCCTCCGCTCCCGGTCCCTCGACGTTTCCTGGCGCTCCGGCGGGGATGTCATCGACATGGTCAACAGCGTCTTCAGGAACACCTGCGCCCTCGAGAACTTGCAGGTGCCCCACGAAACCATCTCCCGCTGGGAGTGGAATCCGCATGAGGTGGCTCCGCCTAACAAAGACCTCCCCGGATACGCCGCCTTCTATGAACCCATTTCAGGAGAGGGAAATACCGTCAAACGGGAGGACTGCTTTGCCCTGACCCTCGAATTGCTGGAGGAGATCCAACCCATTGCCCGTGGCCTGAGCTGCGCCATCCTGGTGCAGGACAACCGAACCGGTCGCGAGATCGTCGACTACCTGCGAGCTCACACCCGCAGCGAAATTCCGGTGGCCAGTGAGGCTGAAATCAGCCCTGCCCTCGACAACCCGGTGACCCAGGCCCTCCTCAGCCTCATCCGGGTCGCCGCCCACCCGGCAAACCGTTATGCCTGGCGGCACCTGACCTTCAGCCCGCTCGCGACCCTCCTTCCCCCCACCCCGGCCGGACTATCGACCGAAGTCCTCGCCTCCCTGCACCGCCACGGCTACGAGCACACCCTGCGCGACTGGACTGACCGCTTCGAAAGCGCCGGGATTACCCTCGACAAATTTGCTGAACACCGCATCGCCGAACTGGCCCTCGCGGCCCGCATGTTCGACCAGGCCGGCAACGGTGGTCCAGACCAGTTTCTCCGCTTTGCGGAGAACTACACTGTGCGGGGAGTCACCACCAGCGCCGCAGTGCAGGTCATGACCATTCACAAGGCAAAGGGCCTCACCTTCGATGCCGTCCTCCTGCCCAGCCTCGATGGAGACTCCCTCTCCATCCCGCGCAGGGACAGCGGGCACATCGCGGTCCACCGCAACCGTAACACACGCGACCCGGAGTGGATCTTTGACATTCCGCGTCGCATCATCTCCGATACCGATCCCGTCCTCCACGATTACTGGCAGGACCAGGAGGCCGAAGCCGCCTACGAACAACTCTGCAAGTTCTACGTTGGCCTCACCCGCGCCCGACACGCCAACTACCTCATTGCTCCGGGACTTCCCGCCCGAAGCAAAAAGCGAAACTTTATCCGCCTCCTGCACGAGACCATCGCACAGGACAACCCGCCCACCGTAGAGATCGGCCAGGCCCGGGCCCTCACTCTCTACGAATCCTCCGGGAATACCGCGAACCCGAAGTGGTTCGAGAGCTACAGGCGCGAGCAGCCCCCCGAACCACCCGGGGATGAAGAAAGCGCCCCTTCCAGCCTGGAGCCCCGCGAGCATCCGCGCCGCCATATTCCTTCCGCTCCCGGGTCCGGTAATCTGGCCGGTGGCAGTCTCTTCTCCCGCGAGAGTCATCGCGCCCGCAACCACGGTAGCATTGTGCACGCTCTTCTGGAGGACCTCGAGTGGTTGGACGACCTTGGCCCGCCCGGGGATGTTCCCTGCTGGGAGAAGCACCGCCATCGTGCGCCACACCTCTTTGAGGCCGCCCGCGAGGAAGTGAGGCGCAGCCTCGCCGACCCCTCCTTCCAGACGGCCCTGAGCCGGCCACAGCTCCGGAAAAACGAGACCATCGAATGCTGGCGCGAACGACACTACGAACTGCTCCGGAAGGGCAACTGGATCTCGGGCATCTTTGATCGTGTCCACGTGATCTACGGCTCCGATGGCATGCCGCTCCGCGCCACCATCCTTGATTTCAAGACCGACCGGATGGAGACTGCATCCGACGCCGCTGACGCCGCTGAGCACTATCGGTCGCAACTCGAGAGCTATCGTGAAGCCATCACCCAGCTTCTCGGCCTTCCAACTGCGCGGATCACCACCCTCCTCCTCTTCACCAAGCTCCCCCTTGTCATGGAGCTCAACCCTTAACTGCCGCTCTTCGCATCACCACTGTCGAAACCGGACGGCTCTTTCCGCGTGCTCCAGTCCCCCCGCCCCATCACGCCCACCGACGTCGGCACCCACTACGACCGGCTGGACTGGTTCTACCGCTCCTTCTGGGGTGAACACCTCCATCACGGTGTCTGGGAGGCCGGGGAGGGCCATTCCGTGGAAGAGGGCACGACCCGCCTCCTCGAACTCCTCCTTGCTCCCCTCGAACCCGGACCTGGCTGCCGGATCATCGACATCGGCTGCGGCTATGGGGCCGATGCCCGTCGGATCGCGGAGAACAGCGGCGCTTCGGTCACCGGCCTCACCATCTCCCGCTCCCAGGCGGAAAGAGCCCGGCGGAAACCGGCCCCGGGCCGCGGAACAGTGCGGATTGAACAGGGTGACTGGCTCCACAACGACTTCCCCGACCACAGCTTCAATGCCGGCCTGGCCATCGAGTCGCTCGCCCACATGCCGGACAAGGAGGCGTTTTTCGGCGAACTGCACCGCGTTCTGGTGCCGGGTGGGCGAACCGCCCTCGCCTGCTGGACCGTCACTCCGGATCCCACCGCTCTCGAGCACCTGCTTCTCAGGCACCTCTGCCTGGAGGGAACCCTTCCATCCCTCGGCACGGTGGAAAACTACCGTCAGTTTGCTGAGAGCGCCGATCTCGCCGTGGTCGCCTGCCGCGATCTCACGGAACTGGTTGCGCCGACCTGGCAACTCATCGCGCGGCGAATCCTGCGCGCCCTTCCTCAACCACGTTTTCTGGGTCCCGCCCTGAGATTGGCTTTACGCCGCCCCCCCCTGGTCTTCACCATTCCCGCCATGATCCTCGCCTACCGCACGGGCGCCCTCCGCTATACGGCCTTCTGGCTGGAGAAACGATCGTGAGGCCCCGCTGGCCGCCGGCCAGCTCCTACCACTCCACGTGCACGTGCGTCCGGTGCCCCGGTATTCCCGGTCCACGCACCTCCCGCGCTCCCAACTGACGGCATCTCTTCATGAAACCCTTCACGTGAGGGTTCCCCCACCCGACCTTGATCCCATTGATGTAATCGACATCAAAGGCCGCTCCTTCGTAGTGGCGCGATTTGCCGCTATGCGAACCACCCGCGAGCTCCGTCACCCGGAACGACCAGCCGGAACGGGTCAGATAGTGCATGGCCCACAAGACGCGGTTGTCGAGATAGGCTGATCCACCGGGAGCTCGCTGATAGGCACTGCGAATTGATCGCTGGCCCCGCTCCGCCTGGCGCATATTGTCAACGGCAGTGGCATTGTCACGCCGACCGCTTACGTGAAAGTTGGCCAGACCCACTCTTGGATTACGCAGGAGCGAATAGGCCAGTGTCTGGCGCACCGAAATCGACTGCGAGGCGCCCAACGATCCGGAACTGCATCCTCCACTCAGCAGGACTCCGGCAAGAACCATGATTGCAACGGCCAGAGATGCTGTCCCTCTCACGCGGCCACTTTATCACAGAAACAGCCCTGGTGACAATCAGAGGTGCTCATCTTGATACCGGAAAGATCCCCTGATCCACGGCTTGCCTGACCCACGATGGGAGTTTACCACCCCGCATGGCCAAGGGATACGACGTGAATCAGGAGCGCAGGCAGGCCCTCTCCCTCTTCGGCAAGGACCTCGCCCGCCGGGCCAAGTCGAAGTGTGAACTGACCCAGGCCGGTGGAGTCCCCCTGGTCACCTACGAGATCCCGCCCGTCCCCAACGACCCCGACTTTGAGCGCTGTCTTCTCGTCAGCGAGGACGTCCTGGCTCAATTGGAACAACCACGAAGCATTCGTTCCGGCGAGTGGCGTCATCTCAACGAAGTCATCTGGTCAGACATTCCTGCCGTTCAAGCCATGGCCCTGCGCATCCTCCGCCATCTCGCCCCCGCCGAACCCTGGGCACAGAACCTCATTGAGGAATCCTACCTCGATAGCGGGGTGGAGGCCCTGGCGAACGAGACCCCCCTGTGAACTCTTCTGGGTGATCACGCCCCTGCCCCGGGAGAACTGCAAACCAAGCCTTACACTTCCACTCCGAAGAAGTCCCGCAGGACATCGCGGTGGACCGGGCGTTTGAAGGGCGGGAGCCACTGCAGGTCAAAGAGCGATGGCTTTACCCAGGTGTGACTGCGAAACTCTCGTGGCTCCTGGTTCACGTTGATGGGAGGCGCTCCCTCCTTCAGGCGGCAGAGGAAATACGTCTGCGTCTGCCCGTCGAACTTTCCCTTCCTGCCCTTCTTGCTCTTCTTGACCTCTGGCGGGAAGAGGTAGCAGTAGCCGTCCCGGGACTCGAGCACCTCGTAGCTGGAAGGTGGCAAACCGACCTCCTCCTCCACCTCACGGTGCAGGGCCTCCAGCGGAGACTCTCCCTCGTCCATCCCTCCCTGCGGAAACTGCCAGGCCCCCTCGATCTTCAAGCGTTCGCAGATCAGGAGTTGATCATGGTCATCAAGAAGCAGGAACGCCACATTGGGACGATAGGTCGGCACGAACAGAGAAAAGCGGATCGCAACACCTCCTACAATCGAGAACTGCAGGGGATATCCCTCAAACGATCCTTTGACGCGCCTCGATCCAACCCTAATATTGCTGGTGACAAACCAAGGATACGATCATGAAAACACTGCCCGTCCTCGCTCTCTTCGTCATGTCCCTGCTCGCCGGAGCCCAGGACACCGCCAACCCCAACAGCACTGCCACCGGCCAGGACGGCAAGCTCTTCAACGATTCCCTGGCAGAGAAAGGTTTCTGGCAGGGTTCCCTGCCCGGTGGCAGCTACCTGGTGGCCCTCAGCCGCATCACCTCCATCAGCAAGCACGAATATCTCCTCGACGGCAACCTGATCATCACCGAGGTCACGATCGACACCCTCGGCGCCACCACCCTGCGCGTCTATCAGATCACTCCCGCCGCCCAATACGGCTCTCTCGCCACCGGTCGCAAGATCGTGGAACGCGGCAAGGACCTGCTGGACCGGGCTGGACAACGCACCGGAGCCGACGTGGCCAACATGGTCCATAAGGAGTATCCTGCCACCACCCACTCCAAGACCATCGAGTTTCGTGTGAAGGATCTCGGCACCCTGGAGGCCCTCCACAACAGTGCCCGCACCGCGTGGATCAGCGGCAAGGGGCGCAAGTTCAACGTCAACGAGTAGCCCCGCAGAGCAATTGCCCGGCCACATGATGCAGGCGGGCACCATGACTGCGACCTGCTGTTACTTTTTAATCCCCACCTCCCGCTCCGGAAGGCTCTCCTGCTTCTTCGGCGGCTGATCGGGCAACTTCCCCTTCTCCCCGGTTCCCGGGCTCTTTTCCTTCTCGTCTGCCTGCTTCTCCTTTTCTCCGGGGGCCTCCTCGTCCTCCACCTTCTTCTCCCCAGATTCAATTCCCAGTTCCCGCCCGATCAGGTCGAGAACCTTCCCGGGCGCCTTCCCCAGATCCCGTAACAGCGGAAGACCTTCCTCCTTCTTGTCGTCTCGACCGGTTTGCTCATCCGTCGGAGTCTTCTCCCTGGCTTCCCCGGTGGGATCCTCTTGCTTCCCGGGCTCTTCCTCCTCCCCGGGTAATTCCGGAAGCTCTCCGGGCCCATGGTTCCTGTCACGCCCCCGTGGCGATCCCAGGATCCCATCAATCACACTGCCAACCCCGTCTTGAAGGGGCTTAACGGGGTTGGAAATTCCACTCAGGATGTCACTACCTCGCCCGATGATCCCGGCCCCGAGGTCAGCAGCCGCTCCCCCCGTCTTCCAGAGCGTCCTGGCCAGCTCTTCCGCCACCTTTCCTCCCTGCCTGAGAACCAGCTGGCCGTTCACCATTTCATACATCCACTCGAAACCCGCTGCAATCAGGCGGTCGCTCAAGTCCTCCCGCGGGGCGCTGGTCGTGCCCGTGATTTTCACCGGTGTCCAGTGCAGCCCTTCCCTGCCAGGATGGAAGACCCGGTGGGCTGCGCCCGGAATACTGGCCAGCGTGGAGGGCGTAAGCCCCAGGCGCAGATCCCCGTCAAGTTGACCGTCCTCGATCGTGAGCCTGCCTTCGATCCGCAACAGGCCATCGCTCACAATCACGATATCGGTAAGCTCCAGTCGCTTCCCTTCCTGCCTGAATTCCAATTCCGCCCTGCGCAGGGAAAGACGGCGAAAACGTTCGGTCGCGGTGTAGGATGCGATTCGGTCAAGGATCGGAAGAGCGGTGAGATACCCGTCACTCAATCGCAGGTCTCCCGCAATGAGAGGTGTCTTCTTCATCTCGCCCTCCACCATGAAACTGGAAGTCAGCTCACCGGTGATGCGCTTGGTCCAGTCTTCGGGGACCACCTCCTCACACTGCACATCAACCAGACTGCCCTCGAAGAAATAGTCCCCGCTCCCGAAATCGATCTCTCCCTCAGTGGCCAGATGTCCCGAGGAAAAGACCTTCCACGATCCATTCTTGAGGATGAGTTCATCATCGATGTAGCGCAGGTTCGCCTTCTGGAGATCCAGCCTGGGGAAAAGAGAAAGCGGGGTAAGCAGCTGCCCGCGGGAAAGGGAAGCCTCGTAGGACCCCCTGCCCTGACCCGGTTTCAGTATTCCCTTCACCTCTCCCCAGCGCAGCGCGGTCTCCCCGAAATCCACCGTGCCACTGAGTTCATCGATCCGCGCGGTCTCGAACTTGAGCGCCTTCCGGCCATCATCCTCAAATTGCGGACCGTCTTTCGTGACATCCACCTCCACATGCAGCCGACGCAGCTGGAGTTCTTCAGTCTCAACCCGTTTTCTCAAAAGGGGAACAAAGCGGACCTCGGTCTTCAATTCCTCTGCCTCAATGCGACGGATCAGGCCCTCACCCTCTGCAATGAAATTAGGAGAGCTCAATTCAATCCCGTCCCACTTGAATTTGTCGAACTCAGCCTCCACCTCCAGCGCCTCACTCACCTTGAGGTTCACCAGTAGACGGAAACCGTCACTGCGCAGATAGTTCTTCAGCCACATGTAGCCAACCGGCACCAGCAGGGCGCCCAGCACCAGAATCCCCACCAGCAGGCGCCCTACCCACACCCGGGTGCTGCTGCCCCGGGAGGACCCGGCTCGTCTACGTGCTCTGCGGGAGGCCATTACTTACGAGAGGGTAACACTCTTCCGGGTGCGCTCAAGATTCCTCTTTTCTGCCCCGATCAGGAAAGTCCCTGCCGAAACGCCCCTGGCCTTGCGACGTTTGTACTTCCCAGCAGGCGGAGGGTGGGTTTCAATCCCGAGGTTGATCCCTCCGCCCGATTTCGCATCCGGCCCCATCGCCACCCCGATCCCCATCCAGCGTGCTAGAGCTCAAGGAGGTCTGTTTCACCATCCAGAAAGACGGCGATCCCGTTCACCTCGTGAACAAAGCCAGTCTCGCTGTTCCACGGGGACACTTCATGGCCATCGTGGGCCCCTCCGGCTGCGGAAAGACCACTCTCCTCAAGACCATCGCCGGACTCAACCCCGAGTCCGAAGGCTCCCTCTGGTGGGACGGGCGCAATCTCTCCGAGGAGGGCGACCTGGAACCATGGGAAATCGGCTACGTTCCCCAGTTCTCCATCGCCTACGACGAACTCACCGTCGATGAGGCGGTCGAGACCGCAACCCGCCTGCGGGTAAAGAGCAGGAACCTTGAGGATCTTGACCAGCGTATCGACCGCATCCTTGAGGAAACCGGTCTGGCTCCCATTGCCGACCGCCATATCAAGGTCCTCTCCGGCGGACAGAAGCGGCGCCTCGGACTCGCCATGGAGCTCGTCTCCGACCCCAAGCTTCTCCTCTGTGACGAGGTCACCAGCGGACTTGATCCCCGTTCCGAACGCGAAATCGTACATCTCCTCCACGACCTTTCCCGTAACGATGGCCGCACCGTTATCCTGGTCACGCACTCTCTCGCTCATCTCGAACTCTACGACTCGATCCTCGTAAACCACGAGGGCAGCGTCGCCTTCCACGGTCCCCCAGACCAGCTCACCCACTACTTCTCGGTCGACGACTCCGAGGAAGTCTACCCCGCCCTCGCCAAGCAGACTGGTGAGGAATGGCAGGATTCCTGGGAAAAACACCGCGCAGCCTACTACCGAAAGCTCGAACGTACGCGCAAACTCCATATCGAGACCGGCGTGATCAAGTTGCCCGCCAGTGAGGAATCCACCGGCGAAGAGGACGAACAGGCGACCAAGAAGAAGAACAAAACTGTGCCTCTTCGCCTGCCGAGCACCTTCAGCCAATTCGGAACCTTGCTCACCCGGCGCTGGAAAATCTTCTTCCGCGACCGAACCCAGGTCCTGCTCCAGGTCGCCATCCTGCTCTGCTTCCCCATCCTCGTTACTTTCTTTGCCGAACGGGGAAAGGAGCCCATCAAGCGCCTCTCTGATATTCCAGAGGAGAATATCGTCCTCGAACTGCAATCCCGGGTCGAGGTCCGCGAGGACCAGATCCGGGTCGGCGCCGCCGTCTCGGGAATGATCATGTTCGAGGTCATCCTCCTCGCCCTGATGGGCTCCAACAATGCCGCCCGCGAAGTGGCCGGGGAACGGAAGATCATGGAGAAGGAGAAGTTCGGCGGCGTCCGCCCAGTCTCCTACCTTCTCAGTAAACTCGCCTTCCTCACCTGTCTCATCCTTGCGCAGTCACTCTGGATGGCCATGTTCGTGGAGTTCTTCTGGCAATTCAGTGGCTCCTTTGTCCGCCATGTCTCCTTCCTCATCCTCATCAACGCCTCCATCACCGCGATCTGCCTGGCCATCTCTTCCATCATGAAGACCCCGGAACAGTCTTCCCTCCTCTCCATCTATCTCGTCGGCTTCCAACTCCCCCTCAGCGGCGCCGTCCTCGCCCTTCCCGAGTTCTTCGAAAACCTCACTCAACCCTTCGTCTCCGCCTACTGGGCGTGGTCCGGCAGCATCGAGGCCCTCGGTGGCAATATCCATACCGCCGTCGATGTGATCACCGAGACCGAACTCTCACCCGGCAATATCTGTTTCTTCGCTCTCTGCGCCCAGACCATGGTTGGAATCATTGCAGCCTGGATGGGAATGGTGCGCCACCAATGGGACAATTAGGCCTCTTTCCCCATGAATTGCCTCCTCAAATGACAGCTCCCATATCACCCGAACGGGTGGATCAGGGCTGCCTCTGCTCCTTTCTCCGAACCCTCCCGGGCCGGAATTCCCGAATTCCTGGGTTTAGCAATCTCCGATTCCCCAGTAGAATCCCACTGTTCCTTCCCCTTAGCGCTTAGAATCAAGAATATGGGTCGCCGCGCCAGCTCCGGTCTCAACGCCACCGCCATCATCGGTATCGCGGCGGTCGTCCTTGTCGTCGTCGGCGGCGGCGCCTTTGTCCTGAAGAAGGGCAAGAAGGAGGGCTTCACCGGACAACCCCTCCCCTTGCAGGAAACCTTCTCCAATGCCACCGCCATGCGACGCAACGAATACACCGTGGAAGGCACGGTCTTCCGCATCGAGAGCCGGGATTCCGGTGTGGGCGTCTGCCTGATGGTGGAAAGTGATAGCGGCGAGGAAGTGGCAGTCTTTGTCAAGGTCCCTGAGGATATTGCAACCATCAACCTGGAACGCGACGTCAGTTACGCCTTCAAGATCCGGGTGGAAGAAGGGGGCGTAAACGTTGCAACCGAGATCAAGAAGCCCTAGAATACCGAGTAAGAGATCAGCCAAGCAATCCGGCATGAAGAACCAATTGATCCGAATCGCGCTCCTCCTCGCCCTCAGCGGCGTGGCCCCGGGCCAGGTCTACACCCCGCCCACTCCCGGCAAGAAGCCCAACGCCGTCCCCACCGATACCAGCACCACGGTCAACCGGCAGCAACCCGCCACCAAGTCTCCCTTCGGGGAGGAAATTCCCCTTCTCAATCCGGGTGATGAAACCATCACGGTGGCCGGTATCACCATCCCCCTGGGGGACAACCGCATCATGCGGTCCCGCTTTGAGAAATACCTCAGCCAGCCGGAGGAAAACTCCGAGGATGCCAGGATCTACCGCAGCAATATCGACCGGATCCTCGCGGACCTTTCGCCTTACCGGAAGGGAGGGCCTGATATCAAGACCGCCTACCAGACTCTTCCGGCCGCTTCCGCCTTTCCCGCTGACGCACGCATCTGCATGACGCTGGCCGAGGCCGTCTACGTCGCCATGCTGGCCAAACGCGACAACCGGAACCTCCACAAGCTCAATACCGCCCTGGAGGAGGAGAAGCAGAAGCGCATCCGCGACGGGGACTGGAAGACCCGCCACGACCGCGACCAGAAGACCGGCAATGTCAAATCCACCAGCCAGGGAGGCGGCGAGAAGAAGAACCAGAAGAATACCGAGGCCACGTCCACCGGCCGCGGTGCCCAGTCGCTTGAATATGCCGAAATCCTGCGGCGCATCGTGGAGGTCGAAGCCCTCAAGAAAAAGAATATCGCGCAGTCCGAGGTGCAGGAACTTCGCTCCAAGATCCAGTACCAGGCCAACATGGCTCTCTGGACCATGCAGCGCCGTTATCAGCACGTCCTGATGGCCTCGCGCTTCTACAACCAGATCTGGAAGGACGGCGACGCTGCCCTGCACATCGACAAGAACTCCGACGTCTCCAAAATGTTCAGCGAGAGTCTCGGAGTAAACCCAACTGTCTCTACCCTCGACTCCATCGCCAATGAGGCGATTCAAGAGGTCAACAAGGCCATTGAGGCCGTCAACTTCCTCCTTGAGCGCGACGAACTGCACACCGCGCAGAAACGTCTCCTGGAGGCCTTCTTCATCGGAGAATATCTCGCCCCGGTGGCCACCCTCGAACGGGAGAAGAAGCTCCGGATCCAGCTCTACGTGAGAAGCCTGTTTGAACTCTATGACGCCATGCAGGCCAAGAACTACACCCAGGCGCAGAAACTGGTGGCCCAGCTGAAGGACACCGCCAAGGACTTCCCCTCCGCCAAGGCGGAGAGCGCCATTACCGGCTACACCTTCGCCAGTAACATGGCCATTCAGAGTGCCAAGGCCGCCCTTCTTGAGGGCGACAAGGACACGGCCAAACAGGAAGTCCAAGCTGCCGCCGAGATCTGGCCCACCAACCCGAAGCTTCAGGAGTTCAGCGATCTCGTTGACAAGAGTGGAGGGATACTGGTCGCGCGCAATGACTTCGACCGCCTCCTCCGCGAACAGAATTTCCGGGAGATCTTCAAGCGCCAGTATGAATTCGCCCCGGCGGTCAAGGACGACGCAACCAAGGTAGATGCCCTGAAAACGGTTATCAAAAACATCCTCAAGATCGACACCACTATCGTGGTCGCACGCCAGGCCGATACCCATGGCAACAGCTATGCGGCCTGGGAGGCCCTTGCCGCCCTGCGCTCGCAGAAGGAATTCTCCAAGGACCCGAAACTCGGAGAGGAAATTGAAACCCTCACCCCCAAGATCGCACCCTTTGTCGATGCCCTGCAGCGGGCCAGAAAATTCGAGGACTCCAGGCGTGACCAGACCGGCTCCGCCATCGCCTGGTATCTCAAGGCCCTGCGCATTTACCCGGCCAGCGAGATGGCCGAGGAAGGATTCCAGCGCCTTCTCGACAAGGTTCTACCGGAAAACGACCTCCTTCCTCCGCCCACCAGATCCAGCACGGAGACTTCCCTGGACCCTGTCGATCGTGCGGCAAACAACGGGTGAGCGCAGGCGGACCGTTCTCGAAAAGACAGATCGGCAAAAGCAGGATTGATGCCCGATCCGCGCCCTGAGTAACCTGCTCCCTGTGAAGCACGTATTCTCCAACCTTCCCTTTGCGCTCGCCACCCTCGTAACCGGCGCTCTCGTTTCTTCCTGTGCAAGTGGATCGCTGGAAGCGAATGCCCCCGGTCCTGAAGAGGAACCCCGGCTTTACCGTCCCGTCAATGGCACCTGGGCCAGCCACTGGACCCCGGACCGTGCACACGCCGAGGATCACCTTCGGACCCACAACGCTCACAACGGCGTAAGCGGCGGAGTTGTCGAGTATAAGTAACCCCGACCCTGCACGGGAATTTCAATTCGACCCCCAGATCCCCGCACAGATGACCAGGCCGGATACAGGCCTGCTGGAATTTCGTGATGAGATTCACTCCCTTCATCGCCCTGGCCTGCGCCGCAACGTTGTCCTGTGAAACCAACCGCGAGGACTGGCAACGATCCAATCTGGCCCGGGGCTGGGCAAAGTCCTCCTATCGGCTTCCCCACCACGAAAGCGTCCGCTTCAGACACGAAGCCCGCGCCGCCGGGCAGAATGGCAACCGCGAGATCTGCGGAGCCATCCTCCGGCGGCCCGGCGATGCGGGTACCCTGGAACTGATCTTCGCCGACAACGAAAGCCGTCATGCTCACTCTTACGAACTGTCACTCCGCAGCGTGAAACGAATCCGCCGGATCGCCCACACCAACAAGGCCGAGATCATCGGAGCCTTTCACTCCCACCCCACCAGCGATGCCACCCCCGGTCGCAACGACCTCACTCACGCCGGGGTGCACAGCCTGCTCCTCATCCATTCCGTCCCCACCGGAAGGACCCGGCTGTGGCAGGTGGTCCTGCGCGAGGGAGCGAAGAAAGCCCGCGAAGTGCAGTTGGAGGTCATCGGCCGTCGGCTCCGGGGCCCCTCTCCCCTGGCGCCCTCACCCGGAAGACCACTCCCGGACGACGAAGCCATCCACGATCTGAGAACGCGCTGACTTCGATCGAACTGATTCCGCCACGGGACCTCCGGAACAGATCCGGGGACCCCGGCCGGCCGGGTCTCTCCTACGCGAGGATCTTCTTGGCCACCACTCCGTGGACGTCGGTCAGACGAAAGTCGCGACCGGCATGGTTGTAGGTCAGCTTCTCGTGATGCAGACCGAGCAGGTGGAGAATGGTGGCGTGCCAGTCATGAATATGCATTTTGCCCATCACTGCTTCATAGCCGTGCGGATCGGTCGCGCCGTAGCGGAATCCACCCTTCACACCTCCCCCTGCCATCCAGGTGGTGTAGCCCTTGTTATTGTGGTCACGCCCGTCACCGCCCTGGGCGTGGGGCGTGCGCCCGAATTCGCCGGCCCAGATCACCAGCGTGTCCTTGAGAAGGTCGCGACGCTTGAGATCCGCCAGGAGCCCTGCGATGGGCCTGTCGACCTCATTGCAACGCGCCGGAAGGTCTTCGCTGAGATTCCGGTGATGATCCCAGTTGCTGTGGGATAATTCCACGAAGCGCACCCCGGCTTCCACGAAGCGCCGCGCCAGGAGGCATTGCCGCCCGAACTGGTCCGTGGCACTCCCATCGACACCATAAAGCTCAAGGGTTTTCTCCGATTCGTCCGAAAGATCCATGAGATCCGGCACCTTGTCCTGCATGCGGAAGGCCAGTTCAAAGGATTCAATCACGCCCTCCACCTCGGGTTGGTGCACATCCCTGCGCAGCTTGGCGCGGTTGAGTTTCTGCACGTAGTCGAGTTGCAGGCGCTGCAGGTCCGCCTCCAGCCTGGGGTTCTTGATGTTGGGAACGCTCTCCTGCCGTCCGCTGCTCCGCCTCCGGCGGGGGGAGTTCCGGCGACCCGAAGCCGCTCCAAAGCGCGCCGCCTGATAGATGGCGGGCAGAAAGGAGCTCCCGAAGTGCTGGGCCGTGCCATTCCCGGGATTAAGCGCAATGAAGCCGGGCAGATTGGCATTCTCGGTGCCCAGCCCGTAGAGCGTCCACGCCCCAAGAGAGGGCCGCACAAACTGGTGGTTGCCCGTGTGCATCTGCACCTGCGCCTGCGGGTGGGCGGGCAAATCGGTGTGCATTCCGCTGAGCAGACAGAGCTCATCAGCATGGGTGGCAATCTCAGGCATCAGTTCCGAGATCCACAGGCCGCTCTCGCCATGCTGCGAAAACTCCCAGGGAGAACCGAGCAGACGGCCGCGCGAGCGCCCGACTTTTCCTTCCTTGCCATCGTCCTTCGTCAGCTGCGGCTTGTATTCAAAGGTATCCACGTGCGAGGGCGCACCCCGCATGGAGAGAAAGATCACCCGCTTGGCCCGCGCCGCAAAGTGCGGCTCCTTGGCCGCCAGGGGACCGGGCGCTGCCGAGTCTGTCTTCTTTTCCGCCCGCACCTGCTGATCCGCCATGGCGGCAAAGGCCAGGTAGCCGAACCCGCTCGAGATGGATCTGAGCGCGGTGCGTCTGGAAAAGAGCTCTGAATTGGACATCATGATTCGCTTGGGGATTTCTGGTTCAGTTGAGGTAGCGGAACTCGGCGGAGGCGAGCAGTCCCTGGCAGAAAACACCGAGCGCCTGGGATTCGGCCTTCTCGCGCTCCTCGCCCTTCTTCACCGCTGCCGCGGTGAAACTCCACAGAAATTCCCTCCCCTGCTCCACTTCCAGGGTGCTCGCCCTCCGACCGTAGGTCAGCTTGAAGGCGAGCCTGATCTGCTCTTCGGTCTCTTCCGCCTCTTCGAGCAGACGCTGGGCCATCACGTCGCCGCGCCGGAGCACGAAGGCGTTGTTCATCAGGTAGAGCGCCTGCCCGGGAACATTGGTGGATTCCCGTTCCCCGGTCACCAGGTTCGGATCAGCGGCGTCAAAGAGGGCGAGGGACTCCGGCAAACTGTCCCGCACGAAAGGCAGATACACCGAGCGATAGGTGACCTGCCGGTTGAGCAATTCCGGGGAAAGGCGCTGCCCGACAACGGTATCTCCCGTCCGGGACACCATCGACCCCAGGGGACGTTCCAGATCAATCTCTCCACTGCCACACAGCATCGCATCACGCAGGGCTTCCGCATCGAGACGGCGTGGCGTGAAGCGCCACAGCAGTGCGTTGGCGGGATCCTTCAGATAGGCCCCCCTGTTGAACTCCGAACTCATCTGGTAAGCCTTCGTATTGACCAGCTCGCGGATCATCGATTTCACCGACCAGTCATCCTCCACGAAACGCACCGCCAGATAATCCAGCAATTCCGGATGCGAGGGCGCTTTCCCCGTCGTCCCGAAGTTGCTGGTGGAGGTCACCAGTCCCTGCCCGAAAAGCTTCTGCCAGATCCGGTTCACCATCACCCGCGCCGTGAGGGGATTCTCCGGCGAGGTCAGCCACTGTGCCAGCTGCAGGCGCCCACTCCCATCCGGGGGAAGGGGTTCCGGCGTCTCCTCATGAGCCATCACCTGGAGAAAACCCCGCGGGACTTCCTGCGCAGGCCTGTCGAGTTCACCCCGCACCAGCACCGTGGGCTCCACCGGGCGCGGATAGTCCTGCACCCCCATCGCCAGGGTCTTGGCCACTCCGTCGGAATCCACCCCGTTCAGGCGTGCCCGCAGCGTGGTCACCGTCCGGCGCAGACGGAGAATCTGCTGTTGGGCATTGTTGTTTCCGCCGGTCCGGCGATTCTCCCGTGCCGTCCGCTCCATCTCAACAAGGTCCTCCTCCGCCTCGGACAGACGCTCCTTCACGAAGGCCATCTCCCGAGCCGACATCGTGTCCATGGGCTCCTCGTCCTCGACGGGGAGTTCCAGCAGTTTGGTGCCCCGGCGACTGACCGCCAGGTTGATAGTTCCAAAATAGGTCCGTGTGCTCTGGAAAATGCCTGAGAGGGCATAGTAGTCCACCGTTGGGATGGGATCGAACTTATGATCGTGGCAGCGGGCACAGGCGACCGTCAACCCGAGGATGGCCTGGGTGGTCACGTCGATCTGCTCGTCGGCGAGGTCGAGCGCAAACTGCCGCCCGTTACGCTCGTTCAACCCTTTCGGACCCAGCGCCAGGAATCCGGTGGCGATGAGATTCTCCTGCCAGTCCTCGTCGCTCTCAACCTCAAGAAGATCCCCTGCGATCTGCTCGCTCAGGAACTGATCGTAGGGCTTGTCCTCATTGAACGAGTCGATGACATAGTCGCGGTAGCGCCAGGCATGCGGATAGGTCATGTTGGTCTCCTTGCCGGAGGATTCCGCATATCGTGCCACATCCAGCCAGTGCCGACCCCAGCGTTCGCCGAATTGCGTCCGCGACAGCAACTCATCCACCTTGGCACGGTAGGCCGCGACAGGGTCCCTGCGCCAGGCTGTTCCATAGCTCTCGAACTCTTCCGGGGTTGGAGGAAGTCCGGTCAGGTCAAAGTAGAGTCGCCGCAAAAGAACATCCGCACCCGCATCCCCGGCCGGGGTGAGACCCTCTTCCTCCAGCGCAGCCAGCAGGAAACGGTCCACCTCCGAATGCGGCCAGTCGGTCGCCTTGACCACGGGAGCCTTCCTCTTCTCCGGTTTCTGGAAGGACCAGAACTCGCGACCCTCTGCAATATCGATACCGGTCTTGATCACGACCCTTTCGCCCTCCCGGGGGTCGGGCGCCCCCATTTCGATCCATTTCCGAAAATCCGCAATGACGCTCGCCGGCAGCTTCTTCTTGGGCGGCATCTCATAGTCTTCGTCCTGCCAGGTGATCGCGGTCCAGAGCAGACTCTCTTCCGGTTTGTCCAGCTCCAGGGCCGGACCGGAATCGCCGCCATGGCGCAGCCCTTCACGCGTGTCCAACTGGAGCCCACCCTTGATCTTCTCGTCGGCGGAGTGGCACTTGTAACAGTATTCCACGAGAGCGGGCCGGATCTTCTCCTCGAAAAACTTCACCTCCTCCGCGCTGGGGGCTACCTCCTGGTCCTGCGCCAGCAGCAAGCCGGTTGCAGAGAGGGAGAGAACACCCGTAAGAAAGGGATGACTACGCATCTTCATCGGGGGGGGTCTGGTAGAAAGCAGCGGGGCGGTCCCTGCCCACTGCCCGGATCCTGAATCCTAGTCGTTCTCCTTCTGGGGTGTGGGCCGACGGGGCTTGTCACTGCCGCCCTCGCCCTCTCCCGGCTCCCGGCCGCCGGGTCTCCGACTCGGGCGTTCACCCGGACGTTCACCCGGACGTTGCCCACTGCGGATGCGCTGCAAGATTGCATCAAATTCCTTCGAATCGACGAAACCGTCACCATTCGTGTCCGTGCGGTCGAAATTCTCCCGCATCCGATCCCGAGTTTCCTCCTTGCTGAGCTTCCCATCACCATCCTTGTCCAGGGAGGAGAGCGACGGCAGCCTCCTTCCGGAGGACCGCCTCGAGGATCCCGAGGCTGACCCGCCAATCTCATCCCTCGTTATCTTGCCATCCTTGTTGCGATCCAGCTTGCGCAGGGAAACCACTGCCATGTCGATTTCATCTGCCTCAATGGTCCCGTTTCCATTCAGATCGATCACTCCAGTCAACCCCATGGGTGGTCTCCCACCCGGTGCCCGGTCACGATCCCCCGGTGCCCGGTCACGATCCCCCGGTGCCCGGTCACGATCCCCTGGTGCCCGGTCACGATCCCCTGGTGCCCGGTCAGCGGGGGCCTTGTCCGGTGCCTGGGCCCATCCGGTAGTGCCGGTTCCCAGCATCAGGCCAACAATCGCGAGGTATAAAAGTCCTTTAGTTGCATTCATCTTACTGTTCTAGGGTCATTGCGACGTATCCTGATCGTCACAACCATGTAAACCCCACTCCGCTGGAATAGTTGCGGTCGCCGATGATAAAGATGACGCCAATCCTCCTGGGAATACCACCTGGACATCATCAATTTCCTCTCCCCTGGCAACGTAGCCAGACCGGGGTAGTCCGGGGTCAGGCTAACGGCCAATCTTCCACAGGTGCTCCTCGGAACGAAGGAAGAGGGCTCCGTCCATGATAGCCGGGGAGGCAAAGATTCGCTCCTCCATTTCCAGTTCAAAGACGATCTTCCCCCCCTTGGGCGAGATCTCGGCCACGTAGGCCACCCCATCCTCGGTGGCCAGATACAGCTTGTTGCCGATCAGGACGGGGGAAGAGGAAAAGTTTCCCGGGATCTTCTCCCTCCATTTCATCTTGCCGCTCTCCGCGTCGCGGCAGGTGAGCGAACCCGTATCATCCACCAGGTAGAGATAACCTCCACTCTCCACGAAACTCGGAGTCTTTGGAATATAGCGGGTCTCCTTGAAGACCACATGTGTGTCGGTGACATCCCCCTTCGCTCCCTGCGGACGGATGGCGAGGAGGGAGGCGCGGTCAAATCCGGTTGTCACGTAGAGCAGGCCATTGGCGAAGACCGGCCGGGGCACCACTGAGTAGCCTTCTCCGTAGCGCACCATCCAGATCTCACGACCGTCCCTGGGATCGTAGGCCGCCACCTTCCCACTGGCCTGACTGATCACCTGCGTGCGGCCGTCGATCTCAAGGACCAGAGGAGTCCCGAAGGAGAAGGTCTTCTTCACCTTCTGGCTGCGGGGGGTCTTCCAGATCACTTCACCCTTCCTGCGATCAAGGGCCACAATCACGGGATCAGAAGCCCCGTCAGCATTGAAGACCATCAATCCATCCACCACTACCGGCGAACTACCGGTGCCATGCACCGGCTGGTACTTTACTTCCTGTTTCCAGATCACTTCCCCGGTCGTGAGCTTCAGTGCCGCACTTCCCATGTGCCCGAAGTGTGCGTAGACGACTCCGGCCTCCAGATAGGGCGTCGCGCTGGCGAGGCCGTTCTTGGAATGCCTCTTCTTCGCCTCGGCCGCACCGGGAATAAAGAGATCGCGGTTCCACACAATCTCACCCGACTGCGCATCGACTGCCACCACGCCGAGGATGACCTCCTCCCCAACCTCCCGCGCAACCGTCATGATAACCTTGTTCTCTCCGATCACGGGAGAAGACCACCCCTTGCCCGGGAGTTTCCTCTTCCAGGTCACCCCCTCCCTGAGCCCCCATTTCGAGGGCACATTCCTGGCAGCCGACACTCCCTGGCCAGTTGGTCCACGGAACTGGGGCCAGTCCGCGAGGGCTGAATGACTGAAAACAAAAAGGGCAATGGTTCCGGAAAGGGGGGGGGTCATGATAAGGGCTGGGAACTGCAGCAGCGCTTTCAATAAAGGGACCATCCGCCCTTGGCAAGGAACGATAGCGCTCCGGGGATCCCCCCGCAAACAACCTGCCTCCGGGACCAGTCACTCACTCTTCCTCTTGAAAGTTTGCCAACGACAGGGTGTATTTCCATCCATGTCCAATTCACAAGATCAGACTCATTCCAGTCGCCGCGCCTTCCTCGGGGCCACCAGCGCCGCCGCGGCTGCACTCGGTTCCGCCGAACTCGTCTACGGCGACCACCACAAGGGCAAACCCCTGCGCTTCGCCCAGATCGGCTGTGGCGGCAAAGGCAGCAGTGACCTCAATAACACGGTTTCCAGCGGCGGAAAACTGATCGCCATGTGCGACGTCGACAAGGGCCGCGCCCAGGGGCACTTCAACAAGTACAAGGATGTTCCCCGCTACTCCGACTACCGCGAGATGCTCGCCAAGCACAAGGATGAGATCGACGCGGTGGTGGTCTCCACCCCGGACCACATCCATGCGGTTGCGGCCCTTGCGGCCATGAAACTCGGCAAGCACGTCTACGTGCAGAAGCCTCTCGCCCGCACCTACGGCGAGTGCATGGCTCTCCTCAAGGCCACCAGGAAGTACAAGGTAGTGACCCAGATGGGCAACCAGGGCCACGCCGGATCCGGTCTCAAGCTCTGGAAGAAGATGATGGACGACAACGCCTTCGGCGAAGTGCTTGAACTGCACTCCTGGTCCAACCGTCCCATCTGGCCCCAGGGAATGACAACGTATCCCCCGGAGGCCCCCGTCCCCGACAGCCTCGACTGGGACTCCTGGATCGGCCCCATGGCGGAACGCCCCTTCGGCAAGGGGTTCCTTCCCTTCTCCTGGCGCGGCTGGTGGGACTTCGGGGCCGGAGCCATGGGCGACATGGCCTGCCACAACATGGACCCCGCCTTCTGGACCTGTGGCCTGACGCTGCCCACCTCCATCACCGCGGAGGCCTCCGCCCCCGCGGGGGTGGCCTATCCCAAGTGGTCGGTGATCACCTTCCAGTTCCCCCCCACCAAGGTCTGCCCCAAGGGCATCAAGATGACCTGGCACGACGGAGGCAAGCGTCCCAAGCCTCCCACCGGAGCCGATCCCAGGCTCAACGTGGGTGGTAACGGTTGCATGATCGTGGGCAGCAAGATGTCCGCCATGGGAGGATCCCACGCCGGGACCCCGCGCCCCATCGCGGTGGGCAACAAGTTCGACAAGGACGCCATCGCAAAGGAATCCGCCCTCTGGCAGAGCGAACACCGCAAGCTCCGGGGAACCGACCACCACCGGGAGTGGGTCGAAGCCGCCAAGAAGGGCGACATCAACGCCCCGGGGAGTAACTTCATGTACGCTGCTCCCATGTCGGCCTCCCTCGCCCTCGGCGCGGTGGCCCTGCGCTTCCCCGGAACAGAGCTCAAGTGGGATGACAAGTCCGGCAAGTTCACCAACCACAAGGAAGCCAACAAGTGGATCACCATCGACCCACGCAAAGGCTACGATTTGAAGGTATGATCATTCCTCTTTCCGAACAGACGGCTCTGATTCCGTCGTAGAAAGCAGGCCCGCTTCCCGACCCGGGAGCGGGTCTTCACCTTGCAGGTATCGGTCAACTGAATTCTTGTATCTGCGGCCCGCTCCTCTTTGATGCGCGACATGAAACACCTGCTGGCCCTGACCTGTCTCTTCTCCCTTTCGCTTGCCCCGGCCGCCGGACTGGCCGCGACTGAAACCGGGAGTCGGCCCAACATCGTCTTCATCCTCTCTGACGACATGGGCTGGAACCAGCCGGGGTTCAACGGCAGCACCAAGGGACTTACTCCCAACCTCGACAAGCTGGCCGGGGAGAGCCTGAAGCTCACCCAGTTCTACACGCACTCGGTCTGCGCGCCGACCCGCGCCGCCTTCCTGACCGGCCGCTACGCTTTCCGCACCTGGTCCGACTGGCGCTCCGAGGACTTTGGCAAGCCGAGCTATCTCAAGGCGCTCGGTCTCACCCTCGCCCACAACGAGCGGGGTGAGCCGACGCGGCGCATCCACGCCCTCGATACTGACGAGCGAACCATCGCGGAAGCGCTCAAGGAAGCCGGCTACCGCACCGCACTGGTCGGTAAGTGGCACCTCGGTGAGTGGCTTCCCGAGCACCTCCCGATGGGGCAGGGCTTCGACCACCAATACGGCCACTACGCCTGGGGGATCGACTACTACACCAAGACGATTGTGCATAATGCCCCGGCCCGCTTTGCCGTCTACGACTGGCACCGCAACCAGAAGCCCCTGCAGGAGGACGGCTACGCAACCGACCTTTTCGCCGCCGAGGCCGAGCGCTACATCGCCGCCCGTGCGAAGGAAAAGGACAACAAGCCTTTCTTCCTGTATGTGCCATTCAACGCCGTCCACGGACCGCTCAACCCGCCCCCGGGCTACGAGGGTGACCCGAAAGACACGCTTGCCATCCGCGACGCGATGTTGAAAAACCTCGATGCTGCCGTCGGAAAAATTGTCGGTGCCGTCGACAAGCACGGCTTCAAGGGCAATACGCTCGTCGTCTTCACCAACGACAACGGGCCCGTGCTCGAGGAGATGAGCAAGCCCTACCGGGGCACCAAGAACACCACCTTCGAAGGAGGCGTTCGCGTTCCCTGCCTCCTCCGCTGGCCGGGCCACACCAAGCCCGGTTCAGCCAATGACGGCATGATGTTTATTGCCGACTGGTACTCGACCTTTATCACGCTGGCCGGAGCCAGTGCCAAACAGGACACCAGGGTCGACGGGATCGACATGAGCGACATGCTCTTCCGGAGCGCTCCCAGTCCGCGCAGGGAGATCGTCTTCGAGGTCACCGGCAGCGTGCGGGTTCCCACCATCCGGAGCGGAGACTGGAAGCTGATGGGCGAGATGCTCTTCAACATCGCGAAAGATCCCTACGAGAAGAAGGACGTGGCCGGGGAGAACCCCGGGGTGGTGAAGCGCCTGGCCCCCCGCCTCGCCCAGGTCGACAAGGAACGCCCTCCCCTCGGCGACAAGCCCCTGCTCATGGACCCCCCCCTTCCCTACATCTACGGCCTCAAGGAAAATGCCAAACCGCCCAGGTGGTTGGTCAAACACGTCGACGCCATCCGCGCCAGACAACCCATAAAATGGGCTCCCGGGAAGACGCCCTGGCCGCAGGCCCCCATCGGCGTCAACGCCAACAAACAGTCCGGGAGCAAGTAATACCGGTTCGCCCCCACCCGGGAAGTGCTCCCGTCCACCCTGTGGACAGGCTGTGAGCACCTTGGGAACTCCTCGCCACCTTTTCGCGTGGTAGTCGGGCGCAGATTTTTTATCGTCCCGTGTGCCTTCACGGATTGGTTTCTCCAAGGCCACCACAGACGAGGTGGTCCTCGCCCGGGTGGGCAACCCCCTGCGTGATGAATCCCTCGAAACCTCACGCGAGATCTGCAGGATCGCGGAAGCCGATCGCGACCTGTTTTCCCAGCTGATCCTCAAGCCCTTCCGCAGCCAGGCACGCTACCGTTTCGACCATCACTCCTCCCTCGACAAGAACGAGACCTACACCTGTGCCCGGACCATCTTCGCCGGGCAGGAATCCTTCCTCGAAAAAGGCTGCGAAATCGCCCGGCGTCTCTACGCCAAGTCCAACCACCCACACATCAAATCGGGAGACCTGTGCATCGCACGGGTCAGCAATCTCACCCTGGAAAGCAAGCCTGCCGAGGCTCTCTGCATCCTGAAGTCCGAAACGATGGACCCCTTCCTGAGCATCTCCTCCCACCAGGGAGACCTCCGCATCACCACCGAGCGGGGCATCAACCCCGACAGGATCGACAAGGGCTGCCTCATCCTCAATGTCCACGAGGACAACGGCTACCAGGTCCTGACCTTCGACCGGGCTGGGGCCCACTCACGCTTCTGGCTGCGCGACTTCCTCGGGGTGCGCCTCCTCACCGACGACTCCCTCCTCACCAACCAGGTGGCGGGACTGGCGGTCTCCTTCCTGCAGAGTGACGACAACCCGGCTGCCAGGGAGGACGGGGACGTGTCGGAGCAGACAATGGCCGCCAAACGCGCCATGAGCTTCTTTGAAAACCGGGACCACTTCAGCATGCAGGAATTCGAGGAAGAAGTCCTGCGCCGCGATCCCGCCATGGTGGCCAAATTCAAGAAATACAAGGCCAGCTTTGAGGAAGAACAGGGTCTCCCTCTCGCCGATGACTTCGGAATCACCTCGGCAGAACTGAAGCAGGTGAAGAAAAAGGTCGGCGGAGTCATGAAGTTCGATACCGGAGTGGAGGTGCGCCTCCTCCCCGAATTCCAGGAAAATGCCCTCGAGCGTGGCTATGATGAACCCCGCAGGATGGGCTACCTGAAGATCTTCTTCAACTCCAAGGAGAGCTGATCCACCCTCAGTCTGCAACCTGACGGCGAGCGTGCCGCATCAGGGCGGCCCGCACCAGTTGCCTCGTAAACCCCTCGTGTCCGGCCGGATCCTTCATCAGGCAGAGGTCCGCACTCCCGGGATCGGAGGGAGGATAATAGACTCCGCAGTTGGGATTGATCTCGAGAAAGTAGGGCGTGCCGCTGGCATCCACCCGTACGTCACAACGTCCGAAACTCGCCCCCCCGAGAGCCACGAAGAAACGACCAGCCTCTTCCCGCAGACGGGCGGCCAGGACCGGGTCCTCCACCGGAAAACTCGACAACGCGTCGTAGTCCACCCACTTCAGGTCCGCGTGCTTGAACTCCTCCCCCTCCGGGAAGCGATACTGCATGGGGACATAGCTCACCGGCCGGTCCGGATCATCGGGATTCTCGGCCACCAGCACCGTGCATTCGATCCCGTCGATATACTCCTCGATCAGAGCCGCCCCGTAGCGCGAGATGATCTTTTGCGCCTGCTGGAAGAGGCCAGCCTGCGACTGGACCCGCGAGTTCCGGCTCAAGTCCACGCTGGCATAACTGTTGTGGTGCTTGACGAAGAGGGGAAAGCGCAGGGTCTCCGCCGCGCGCTCCACATCGACCTCGTCCCGGACCAGCACCGCGGCCGGGCTGGCGATCCCCTCCCTCCGGCAAGCCTCCTTCATCTCCAAGCGGGTCGGCTCGTAGTAGTTCGAGGTTGCCCCGGTGAAGGGCACTCCCAGTTTCTCCAGGGTTTCAACCACCTCAATCCCCGGAGTCCCCTGGTCCGCCGCTCCATCGCAGAGATTGAAGAAGAGATCGAATTCCCCTCCCTGCACCAGGGCGGTGACCACTTCCACCGAGGTCTTCTTTTTCAAGGTCTTCACCTGCCACTGCGCCTCGGGCAGAAAGGGTCGCGGGTCACAGGGCCAGTCATCGGACGGAAAGGGATCCGCATCCAGGTCCTGGGTGGTGAGGAGGCAGATACGCACAGTGGGAAAACCTTGGTCGGGAAAGTTTTAGCCAGCAACCGGCTTCCCTACAAGCGCGCCATAAATCTTCTCCATCCCTGTTGCTCCCTGCTGTGAAGGGAGACATCATCTCAGTCGATGGTCTGATCATCGATTTCAATTACCGGAAGCCGGTGGAGGCAGGTAACCTGTGCCGGTATGACGGCGATGACTTCGAGCCGAACGGTTCTCCTGATCCTGGTAACCGGGTTGGCCATCCTCCTCCCGCTCCTCGTCGGATGCCGGGGATGGACCATGGACTACGGGAATCCCGCCGCCCAGTTTGAAGCCCGTGACGCGGCCATCCTCGCCCCGGACTACCTGGGGAGGAAGGTCAGCGTGCGCGGCGAGGTCACCACGGTGGAGACTTCCGACCCGGCCCGTTGCACGGTCAGGCTGCAGCATGGCGTGGTCGCGGATTTCGGGACCTTCAAGGCCGCGGCCGAGGCCTGCCCCGTGGGCGAAATCGTTCACCTCGATGGCATCGTGCGGGCCGTGGACGTGTCCGGCATCATCCTCGCTCCGGCCTTCGGCAGGGATCCACAGGCCCTCTTTGATCCTCTTCATCCGTGACAGCGTCACGGGACCCGGACCCGGCCATTCGCGGGAGAACGACGGAGATGTGCCCGGAGACCACGGAAATTCCCGCCCCTACTTCTCCTCGTCCTCCCCGGGAGGCCGGGGCGCCCGGCGGGTCACCACCATCTTGAGGTAGCG
>MPMC02101477.1_pt1 | contig 71531 bp, 35 predicted proteins | sample 1617281 | NCBI WGS metagenome assembly MPMC02 (sample SAMN05944809, study PRJNA350692) | marine metagenome | biome: marine; feature: ODZ; material: water; isolation source: 100 m water sample filtered on 30 um supor filter | place: Pacific Ocean | collected 2012-04-09 | depth 100m m | reverse complement strand
ATCTCTTCTGGTTTGTGTCTCTTTTGTTTCATCGTTCGAGGACTTGGTTATCCAAATCCTCTCACTCCGCGTGGACCAGTTCAATTGGCGGCGGCCAAGAGGAATCACATCTTGCAGAGAGACGCAGAAGCCGCTGTACTTGCGCAGCAATCAACATTATCCCAACCAGCCAAGGTAAATTCAGGATCTAGTGAGTGAATAACTCGTGGAGGTTCGAGTCCTCTCGTGCGCACCATCCATTTTCGGTGCCCTCAACCAGACGCAGAGGGCCGGGGTGGTGATGTTGATCCCACGGTGAGTGATCAAGCAGATCGAACGTCAGGCGGATTCGCAATTGTTTGAGAGGAGACTTCGGAGCTCCGACGGCGAAGGGTGCAGCGACGATTCTCAAACGGGCGAAACAAACCCGATGAAGGAGGCAACGCTTTCTTATCTGGGAGTAGGTTCCGCCTCATTGAGGATCTCTTTGGCAAGTGGGTGCGAACAGCCTCCGATCCCGGGGTTCAGAACGGACTCTTCCTTTGTCGCATTGTCGCTTGGCGGCATTTTTTGACTGTGGGGCAGTCCGGCGAAGAACCTTTCGTCCGGATATTGTTTAATTCATTGATCCCGGTCAACGACCGCCCTCGCTCGAGTGTATTCCGTATACTGTTAATCTGGAAAACGGCTGCTCATGAGCGACCGGGCATGAGACTCCTCGGTCTCGTGGCTTGCGATGTTCGGAGTGCTCGACGGAACAGGAAAGGACTCACTCATCATGAAACGCTCCAAGTTTGACCATGCAGTTGCGCTCGTGACCCTGATCGGTCTCACGGGTATTGTTCCGGTTGAGGCCGAACAGCCCAGGGATCTGGAATCGGCAGTGGCGGAGGTGAGCAAGGCGGCTGCGGAAGAGGATGCCGTCAGCCGGGAATGGACTTCCCGGGAGATGGCCCGTTCCGCCACCCGGGAAATTGCCCGCTCCGAGAGGACGCGGGCGGAAGAGGCTCTCAAGAAGTTGATTGCTGTCCAGGAGGCGTTTGAGCTGGGGCAAAAGGGAGGGGCGGATAGCGCGTCGTTGGCCGAGGTCCGGACGCAGCTGGAACAGAAGGCCGCCACCATGAGGGCGGTGGAGGAGCGCCTCATCAAAGATACCCGGGTCGCCAACAAGGCTTCCCTCGAGCTAGTCGATTGCGAAGAGCGCACGCGGGACAGGATGGCCGCGACACGAAGTGCGGAGCGCGCCCTGCTTGTGATGGAAGGTCCCGCCGCAGACAAGGCCTGGGAGGCATGGAAGATCAAGGCGGCCGAAGGTGTCGTGCAGCGCAAGAAAGACGGCGTTCGTTACGTGACCGCTCCGCCCTCCGATGGGGAACACGAGGCACAGTTGCTCTCCGCCCTCGAGTATGAGCTCTGGGCCCGGGAAACGATCCGGACCGCCAACCAGATCATTGAGCAAAGTGGTGGGGCCAGCGCAATCGCCGTGAGGATGGCAGCTGCGGAAACCGATCTCAACAAGAAGAAGGCCCTCCAGGATTTTGCGAAAGAGCAGACTGCGGCCAGGAAAGCCGCGGAGAAGCTGATCGCCCGGAAGAACCGGGATATCGCCGAGGCTCTCGTTCATGTCTACACCCCGCAGATGGCCATGCTGGGTGGGCTCCCGCCGCTCACGGCGGATGCCTGGGATTATGCCAAGGCGCGGCACCTGCTCGTTCGCGCCGGCTTTGGTGGTACGCCGCAGCAGGTGAAAAAGCTGCACGCCATGGGCCTTCACAAGGCGGTGGACACCCTCGTTGATTTCCACCTCCAACCCTCCGCCGAGGTGCCGCTCGACATCGCCCTGCCCCGGAAGGCGAACCCGCTGGAGAAAAAGCTGCGCAACGACTTCCTCATGAATCGGGCCGCCGGGGACAGGAACGGCTGGGAGGCAGGGCAGGCCGCGAAATTGCGTCAGTGGTGGCTGCAGCGCATTGTCGAATCACCACGGCCGCTCCAGGAAAAGCTCACTCTTTTCTGGCACGGCCATTTTGCGAACCAGCAGAGCGTGGTGAGGAACAGCTACAGCATGTATCGTCAGAACGAGCTCTTTCGTGAGCATGCGGCCGGCAACTTCCGCGGATTGCTCTATGGTATTCTTCATGACGCGGCCATGATCCGCTATCTCGATAACAACAAGAACGTCAAGGGGCACGCCAACGAGAACCTGGCCCGGGAAATCATGGAGCTCTTCGCCATGGGCGAGGACCAGGGTTATACTGAGGCGGATATTCGCGAGGCCGGGCGCGCCCTCACGGGATACAACTTCGACCACAGCACGGGCCAGTTCCGTCTGAATCTGAACCAGCACGACGCAGGAGAGAAAACCATTTTCGGACAGAAGGGGCCGTGGACGGGTGACGATCTCGTCAGGCTCATCCTGGAGCAACCGGCCACCTCGCGCTTCGTCGCGCGGCGGCTCTTTGAATACTTCGCGCACCAGGATCCCGCCGGGGAAACCATCGAGAAGCTGGCGACGGTCCTGCGCAAGAGCGACTACGAGTTGCGCCCCATGTTCAAGAACCTCTTTCAGTCCGAGGCCTTCTACGGGGAGGGAGCGATGGGGACCAAGATCAAGAGCCCCGTGCAACTGGTGGCTGGCATGATGCGCGACCTCGGAGTGAAAGATATCACTGATTATGGTCAACTGAACGCCGCCGTCGAAGCGATGGGGCAGAAACTGCTGGAGCCACCGGATGTCAAGGGTTGGCGTCGGGGGCGTTCATGGATCAGTGCCAACCGCATGTTTTCCCGCTACAACTCCTCTGCCAAGCTCATGCAAATGGCGGTCGATCCGGACCGCAAGCAAGCCGTTGACGTCGCCAGACGACTCGAACGGGATGGCTGCCAGGATCCGAGTGAGGTGGTGGATCACCTCGTTGTAGCCTGCTTCGTCAAGCCCCTGAACGACGAGCAGCGCAGGAAGCTCTGCCAATCCCTCGGCAAACTTCCCCCTCCGCCCGAGTGGGCGAAACAGCGCGACTCCATCAACGCCAAGCTGAGAGACTTGCTGGTCCTCATGGTCAGCACGCCCGAATACCAAATGAACTGAAATCAGCCACCGGAACTAACTAATACCCGAAAGGATTGCCTTATGTCGAAGATCAAGATTGCAGCCCGCCGTGAGTTTCTCACCCGCGGTCTCGGCGTCGTCGGAGTCGGCGCGAGCCTGCCCAACTTCCTGCTCAATACCTCCCTGGCAGGTCCCGCTCCCGCGAACCAAAAGAACGACCGCATCGTGGTTTCGCTTCTCCTGACCGGCGGCCACGACGGTCTCAGCGATATGCCTCCCTATGCAAACCCGGACTACTACAAGTTCCGCAAGGTGACCCGCATCGAGGAGAAGGAGGTCATCAAGCTGAACGATGAGATCGGGCTTCATCCCAATCTGGGTGGCTTCAAGGAGTTATTCGACGAGGGCCAGTTCGCAGCGGTCATGGGTACGGCCTATCCCAATTTCAACCTCAGTCACTTCGCCTCCAGGGATTTCTGGGAAGCTGCTCACGGCGAGGGACGAACGGGCAAGCGCGGCGCCACCGGCTGGCTCGGCCGCTACCTCGATCACGCCTTCAAGGACGACAAGGATCCCAAGCTGTCCCTCGCGGTGGGTCCGGGCCGGCATCCTCTCACCGTGACCGGAAAGGACCATCCCGGCATCGCCTTCAGTTCGCCCAAGTCCTTCGGCTACGTCGGGGATCGTTCGGAAAAAGGTTATGCCCTCTACCAGGACCTCAACCGGCTCGCCAAGATGAAGGACGTCGGTAAAAGCGACGCCCAGTTTGTCACCGAGACGGCCGTCAATGCCAATGCCAGCAGTGAAACCATCCAGAATCTCGTGCGGGGTTACAAGACCCCGGTGACCTATCCGGACACCCAGTTCGGCAACTCCCTGCGCACCATCGCGGGACTCATCGAAAAAGGGATGAACACGCGCGTCTACTATGCCGCTCAGGGCATTGCCCAGTTTGGGGGTTATGATACCCACGCTGACCAGCGTCGTCGTCATGACGAACTCATGACCGAGCTTTGTGGATCAGTTGCCGCCTTCCAGAAAGACCTCGCCCGGCAGGGCAATGCCGAACGTGTGCTGACCTTCACCTTCAGTGAGTTCGGCCGTCGCGTGAAAGAAAACTTCAGCGGGGGTACCGACCACGGCCTGGCGCAACCGATGTATCTTTTTGGACCCGGGGTAAAGGCGGGTCTGCACGGTAAACAGCCGAGCCTCACCGAGCTCGATAACGATAATCTCAAGATGGAGGTCGACTTCCGCAGCGTCTACCGGGCCATCCTCGAAAACTGGCTCGGCGTCCCCGGCAAAGCCATCCTTGGAGAAGATTATCCCCTCGTCGATTGCGTGGGGTAGAGTCTGCAATCATCACAAGGACGACGACCACAGCGCGTTTTTCCGGAAATTCTCCGGGTTCATGGGCGTGACGCCGCAGAATTACCGGTGCCGGTTCACGGCGCTGGCCCCATCGTTCCTCCTTCGACGAAGGAGGCCTTGGTAAGGGTTTGGGGCTGGTCCTTCCTGCCGCGGCTGACGTTGGCCGCCCAGGTCACGATGCGGCCTGCCACGGGTTGAGAGTTCCAGTGGATGTGGGGCGAGGGAAGGCTCGGCCCAAGGTCGGATTGGCGTCGGAGGACACCAGCGAAACATCGCCTGGAACACGGAGCCTCCACCTGGCGAGGAACTGCAAGGCCGCCACGAAGATCAGGGACTCTTCGCAGATAAGCGCTGTCGGCGGAGTGACCTGGAACAGCGAGGAAAGGCAACCATGCAAACCGTCCTTGCGATCCTCCCAATCCGGTAGATTGAAATTTCCCACCGGAAGATCCCGGGTTTCGAGTTCGTTGAGGAAGGCTTGTTCACTGGGACCCGGTTTCGGAAATCGGCGCCTTGGACGGATCCCGGGTGCAATGGGTCCGTCCAATGGGGAGAATCCAGCCTCATCGAGAGGTGACGCAAATACGCGATAATAATTCGCAATAGGAATGACAGATCCGGATATTTGACGGGTAACCCCTACGGGAATTCTGGTATGAAATCCCATGGCTCGATCCTGACGTTCCACCTTGCCCATGAACCCACCCAAGAACCGACTGATTGCTCCAGCTGCGATTCTTACCTGCTTCCCTCCAGTCTCCTTTCCTCGATTGACGATCCCTGATGGGATAGTCCTTTAAGGAACACTTCACCCTCCCGATCCTGCCCTAAACCTCATGACAAAAGAATCCGAAGACATTCAGGCCGTGGAGAGACTCGGCGAAGCGAGAGACGCGATCGTCACCGAGTTGCGCAAGACAATCGTTGGCATGGACGAGGTCATTGACGAGATGATGATTTCGATTTTTGCCCGTGGGCATTGCCTGCTGGTGGGGGTGCCGGGCCTGGCGAAGACGCTGCTGGTGAGCTCGCTGGCAGAGGCCATGTCGCTCTCTTTCAAACGGATCCAGTTCACGCCGGACCTGATGCCGTCGGACATTACGGGAACGGAGCTGTTGCAGGAGGATCCCGAGACCCACCAGCGACACTTCAAGTTCCAGAAAGGTCCGGTGTTCACGAACCTGCTGCTTGCTGACGAAATCAACCGGACCCCGCCCAAGACGCAGGCTGCGTTGTTGGAGGCGATGCAGGAGAAGCGAGTTTCGTCGGGAGGAATTGATCACAAGCTCGATGAACCATTCTTTGTCCTGGCGACCCAGAACCCGATCGAGCAGGAGGGGACCTACCCGTTGCCGGAGGCGCAGCTCGACCGCTTCCTCTTCAACATCCTGGTCAAGTATCCGAGCTACTCCGAGGAACTCGATATCGTGCGCAGTGTGACCGGGGATGACGAGCCGGAACCGAAGGAGGTCATCGACGCGTCAGCCATCCTTGAGTTCCAGCACGTCGTGAGGCGCATCCCGGTCTCCGAGCACGTCTTCAACTACGCGGTAACCCTGGCCCGGGCGACCCGGCCCGACGAGTCGGATGCGCCGGAGTTTGTCAGGAAATTCATGGCCTGGGGAGCGGGTCCGCGCGCATCGCTGAACCTCGTTCTTGCCGGCAAGGCACGGGCCGCCCTGCGGGGTCGTTGCCACGTTGCCGTCGATGACATTCGCGAACTTTGCCTGCCGGTGCTGCGGCATCGCATCATTCCCAACTTCGCGGCGCGCTCGGAGGGGATGACTTCCGACACCCTGATCGAGAAGCTCGTGAAAGAAGTTCCGTCGGACGAGAAGCTGCTCAAGAAGATGGCCAGCTAGCCCTCATCAATGTCCGAGCATTTGCCAGAGACCAACTACCTCGATCCCGAGGTGCTGCAAAAGCTGGGCGACCTCGAACTGGTCGCGCGCGAGGTGGTGGAGGGGTTGCGGGTGGGGAGTCACCGTAGTTCACTGCGCGGGTTCAGCACGGAGTTCGCGCACCACCGGCAGTATGCGCCTGGCGACGCTCTCCGCGATCTCGACTGGCGGGTCTTTGGTCGCACCGACCGCTACTACACGAAGCTCTACGAGGCGGAGACAAGCTTTGACTGCACGATCCTGATCGATGCCAGCGCCTCGATGAATTATGCGTCGGGGAAGGTGAGCAAGCTGGAATATGCCAAGTTTCTCGCGGCTTCTCTTGCCTACCTGGTGCTCAAGCAGCGCGACTCGGTGGGTTTGTCGGTTTTCGACTCGGAAGTGCGTGCCTACCTGCCGCCGCGCTCCGCGATGGGGATCATCCTCGAGATTGACCGCTTGCTACGCGAAGTGAAATCGGTGCCGCGGACGACCATCGCGAAACAGCTGCACGACATCGCGCTCATGATGAAGCGGCGTTCCTTTGTGATCCTGATCTCGGACCTGTTTTCCGACGTGGACGACATCCGCGCCGGACTCGACCACCTCAGGTATGACGGCCACAACGTGGTGGTCCTGCACACCCTCGATCCCTACGAGATCGAGTTCCCGTTCAACGGAACCTGGCTCTTCGAGGGGCTGGAAGGCGAGGAGTCGCTGACGACCCAGCCCGAGCGGATCCGGGACGATTATCTCGCCAGCTTCGGGAAGTATTTGAAAGACCTGAAGGCCGGGTGCGTGGCCAGTCATGTAGATTATGCCATGGTCGATACTTCCCGTCCGCTCGATGCCCTGCTGAGCGAGTTTCTTCACCAGCGTGCGACAACCCTCCACGCTCCCTCTGCTGCCCGGCCATGAGTTTTCTTCATCCGCTCATTCTGTTTGCAGCGGCGGGGGTGGCCCTTCCCATCCTCGCGCACCTTCTCAATAGCCATAAGGTCAAGCGCACGGACTGGGCGGCAATGCAGTTTCTCAACCGGGCCGTGCGCGTCCGGTCGAGGCAAATTAAACTGCGCGATGTGCTGCTCCTCTGCCTGCGCTGCCTGGCGCTTCTCCTTCTCGTATTCGCGCTCGCGCGGCCGACATGGCAAGGCGGGACGGCCAGCTGGATTCCCGGCGAGTCGAGGGCCGGGGTGATTATTGCGCTCGATGCGTCTTTCAGCATGGAGCACGGCGGAGAGGGTGCTACCCGCTTCGATCGCGCGTTGGACCAGGTGGAAGTGATCGGCGGGCACATGCAACCAGGCGATCCGGTCTCCCTCATTTTGCTTGGTGGCGAAGATGAAGTGGTGGTCCGCAACATGGCCTTCAATCGCGAACGGTTTCGCGAAGCCTTGCAGGACCTGAATGCGGCGCCGGCAGAGCTCGATCTCGATCGCGTTCCGAAGCGGCTCGCAGAGCTGGCAGCGGACATGGAAGCGCCCCAGAAGGAAGTCTATTTCATCACTGACGCACAGGCGCGGGATTGGAGGGAGTCCTCCGCGAAGTTTCAGGAGGCCCTCGCCGAGGTAAGCAATCAGGCGGAGCTCTTTCTTGTTCCGGTGACTGGCACACCCGCCAACCTCGCCGTGACGGATCTTGATCTTGTTGCCGGTGTTTTGCGCAAAGGGACCACTGCCCGTTACCAGGCCACGGTCAGGAACTGCGGGACGGAGCCGGTGTCCAATGTCGAGGTTCAGTGCCGCGTCGAGGGCGTGCAGATTGACACCAAGACGATTCCCGCGATCGCCGCCGGAGCGTCCGAGACCGTTTCGCTCTTTGTTCCCTTTCACAATGCGGGTCCCACCCGGATCACCGCGGAGATCACAGGTGATCTTCTCGCAACCGACAACGTGCGTCGGGTGGTTGCGGTGGTGCGTGACCGGGTGTCGGTGCTTTGTGTGGATGGGTCGGACGGTGATGCGGGCCGTTTGGTGGTATCGGCCTTGTTGGCCCGGGGTGACGGGATTCAGGATGAGGACTACGTGGTCCGCTCAGTGCCGTGGATTTCGCTGCCGTCGCAACAACTGGACGATCTCGATGTGATAATCCTCGCCGATGTCCCGGAGATCACCACGGAGCAGGTCAATCAATTTTCGCGTCATGTCAGACAGGGTAACGGGCTCGTCTGGTTTGCCGGGGAAAACGTAAAACCCGCCGTATGGAACGAGCGCTCGGCAAGCGGGCCGAATCCGCTGCTACCTGCCAGGCTCGGTCAACTGGTGGACACAAGCACCACGCTTGGCGCAGGCAGACCGCTTGATCCCGCCATGCCGAGCCACAGCATCTGCCTTCCCCTGCGATCCCTCCCGGAGGACCTTTTCAGCGAAACGCGTTTTCTCACGCGATTTGAAGTGGATCCATCCTCCTCCAGCTTTCCGATCCTGAGCCTGGCCGGAAGTGGCGCCCCGGTTCTTCTGGAGCATTCGCTTGGCCGCGGGCATGTGTTCATGTTCACGACCTCGGCGGGCACCAGCTGGAACAACATGGCGCAGACGCCGGTTTTTCCCATGCTCATGCAGCAAATCGTTACCTATCTTGCGGGACGGGAGTTCGAGCAGCCGCGCATGGTTGGTGATTCTCTCTCGCTGTCTTACGTAGAGCAACCCGACGCCAGCGATGCGGTCTTCGACACCCCTTCGAAGGAAACCATCACCGTCCCGGTTCGCGAGCATGGAAACCAGTTCGTGGCTCTGTTGGAGCGCGCGAAGGAGGCCGGTTTCTACGAGACTCGAGTCAGCGTGCAAGCTCCCGGGTTGCCGGTTGCGGTCAATGTCAACTCGCGCGAGTCGGATGTCACGTCCCTTACGGCCGATGAGTTGGGTAGGAACCTGGAAGGAACAGATGCCACGATAGCCGCCACGGAGACTGAGCTCGCCGCGGCGATTGATGCATCACGAACAAGTCGTTCATCATGGCGGTTATTCATGATTGCGGTCCTCGTCATCCTGCTGATCGAGTGCCTCCTTGCTGACCGTCTCCGCGGACGCAAGAAGAGACGTAGTAAACAAGCGGATCCCATTCCGGAAACCTCGACTGGAGTGCAGAATGCCTGACGCGTTTTCCATATTCAGCCAGATCGAGCAGGTGTTCCTGGCCCGCCCAGTGTCCACCGGGACCCTTGTGGGAATCCTTGCCGGGATCGTCTTGCTCAGCCTGTTCCTCTATCGCCGACCATGGGGGATGCCGATGTGGTTGCGGATTTTCCTCGTAGCATCCCGGATACTGGCACTCGCCCTTGTCGTGGCCACCTTGCTTGAACCGACGGCCGTTGTCACTGAGTCCCGCATGCAGGTGCGCAGCCTGCCGATCCTGCTCGACGTCTCCGAAAGCATGTCGATGGAGGACCAGCGGAAGCGCCCGGAGGACCTCATCGATGCCGCTACGGCGCTGGGCATGATTTCCCTGGAGGACGACACCGAGGCCGACCGCAGGATGATGCAACTGGACACGAAACAACGCCAGGCAATCGTATCTGCTTCGCGCCTCGACCTCGGCAAAGCCATTCTCACCCACTCGGGCCGGCAGATCCTGGAATCACTCGGTGAGTCGCTCGACCTCAGCTACCACGCTTTTGGTCAATCCCCACACCTGATCAGCAACGGCGAAGTGCTGACCACCGAAGAACTGGCCGGACTGGAGGCCAGGGAGCCGGGAACCTCGATCGCCACTTCTCTCGAAGCGGTAGCCAGTTCAGGTGGAATTCCGGCGGCGGGAATCGTCCTGCTATCCGACGGCATCGACAACGCTTCATCCCAACGGTCCGAGGCGGTGCTCAAGGACCTTGGCGCACGCGGCATACCCGTCTACACAATACCGATAGGCCTGGCTGATCCGGATGATGTCAGTATCCGCAACATCGTGATGCAGGAAGTCGCCTACTCCGGCGACAAGGTGCCGGTCCGCGTCCAGATCCAATCCAAAGGCTATGAAAGACGGACAGCGCGGCTGGCAGTGCTTCTGAATGATCGACGCGTCTCTTCGCGTATTATTCGCCTTGCTGGCGGACTGCAATTTGAAGAGATCGATTTTCGCGTTGATGTTTATGAGAAAGGCGCAGCACAGATCGACGTTCTCATCGAGCCGTTTGACAACGAAGTCTCTACCGTAAACAACCGTATTTCGCGAAGCGTCCGGGTCGTGAATGAAAAGGTCAACGTGCTCTACATCGAAGGTAATGCCCGATGGGAATATCGCTATCTGCGTGCGATCCTCAAACGCGATCCGCGGATCAACGCTACCTTTATCGCGTCCAATGTCGGACCCGAGGTCGCACGGAACTCACCGGAGCACATCGAGCGGTTCCCCGATGACCGGGAAGGCGCTTTCCAATACGACCTGGTGATTCTCGGTGACGTCGATGCATCCTTTTTCACCGAGGAGGAACTTAGCCTGCTGGAAGAACTCATCCGGGATCGCGGGGCATCGTTGCTGATGCTTTGCGGTCCGATGTATGCGCCCGGCTCATATGCGGAGACGCCAGTGCAAACCATGCTGCCCGTTCGGTTTGATGCCGAAGCAAGTTGGGAAAAAATTGCGGAATCGGTTTACCCTGTGCTGACGCCCGAAGGCAGAAGCAGCCTGGTGATGACCCTGGAGAACGAGGTGGAGCTCAACGATCACATCTGGACGCGAATGGCACCGATGGATCAATTGCCTCCGCTTCTGTCTGCCAAGCCTGGTGCGACAGTGCTCGCGATGCTTTCCGATAGTACCGAGCGGGACCAGAGCTATCCGTTGGTCGCATGGCAGCGTTACGGGACTGGCAAATGCATGTCGATTGCTTCGGACCGGCTGTGGCGACTGCGTTACAGGACCGGCGACAAGTACCACTGGCGCATCTGGTCCCAGTGCATCCAGTTCATGACGCTCTCGCGCTTGATGGGTGAACACAAGCGCATCCGATTGGAAACCGACCGTTCAGTGTATGCCGTCGACGGCCAGTGCCGCCTGTATGCTCATGTTCTGGATGACCGCTTTGAGCCGATCGTTCAGCCCGTGTTTGAGGTTTACGTGTCGAGTATTGATGACGGGCAAGCAAAGCAACTCGTCAACCTTCGACCTGACAAGTCTCAACCCGGGCTCTACGAGGGATACTTTTCACCCCCGGAAACAGGCCGTTACCGGGTCGAGGCGAATGACGAAGAGGAAAAGATGGCAAATACAACGGAGTTTCAGGTCACCGAGGTTCGGCAGGAGCTGATCGACACTGACATGCGACTTGCCCACTTGCAACGCATCGCCAACCTGACGGGCGGGGCCAGTCTCGGGATACGCGAGTTGCCTGAGCTCAGTTCGCTCGTGAACAACCGGATCATTTCAACCAAGGTCCGTTCCGAGCGCCCTCTCTGGGACAATGTTATTGTTGCGCTCCTCCTTGTGGGATTGCTGGGAGCGGAATGGATTTTGCGTAGAAGGTATGATCTCCCATGAGTAGCGGTACGGAGAACAGGGTTCTGAGATTGCGCTTGCGTGCCGTGTGGCGACGGACACAGCGCAAGCACCTCGGGGCCGGCCTGCTCGCGATATGCCGGTGGTGCATTCCGCTGTTTTTAATCGGGATGGCAATCGACCGCTTCACGTATCTACCGGCAGAGGCCCGGTATCCCGTTCTTTCGTTCCTCACCCTGGTGTCTCTCTACAAAGCGTGGAAGCACGGTTGGAGGCACCTTCGGTTCTTCAACGCGGAGCGGACTGCCCTCCAAGTCGAGAAGAAGCACGGGGAACTCAAGAGCCTCCTGGTTTCCGCCATCCAGTTCGGCAAGACGAAGCCGACTCCCGGCACCTCGCAGGCCCTTTGGGAGCTGACCCGGAGCAAGGCAGATGAAGCAGCCAGGGAGGTGAAGCCCCGCAGGATTGTGCCGTATCGCTCTCTCCGGGGACCAGCCGGGGCGGCCATGATTCTAGCGGGCGTGATAGTGGCGATCGGTGTGATCAACGGTCCGTTTCTCCTCGCAGGGCTGACGCGCATCTTTGCACCGTGGATGGTGGCGACCTATCCGACCTACACCGAGCTCGAACTCGGAGAGGGGGACATGGTGGTGAAGGAAGGCGAGAGCGCAAAGATCGCGATCAGTGTCTCAGGAGTGGTTCCCGGGAAGGCGAAGCTCTTCCTGCGCACCGGTGAAGGACGGCCGCGCGAATTGGAGTTAGCGATCAACGAGGGACGCTGTGACTACACCATCGCCTCGGCCTCGCGTGATTTCAGCTACCGGATCAAGGCTGGAGACGCGCGCAGCGACTGGCATCAAGTGCGCGTGATCACGGCACCGCGGATTGAGAAGGTGCAGGTTGGACTCAGTTTTCCCGCTTACCTCGAACGCCCCACAGAGACGGTGGAGGCCCTGACCCTGGCAGTGCCGGAGAATACGCAGGCTCATTGGAAACTGACGCTCGATCGTCCCATCCGGGAGGCGGTTCTGAACCGTGACGGAGAAGAACCGATGAAGTTGGAGGTCACTAATGATGGCCGGCAGCTCGTCATCGATGAGAAGGTGGACGCCTCGCAGGGATACAGCTTTGCGTGGGTGGAAGAGGAATTCGGATTCGCTTTTGCCAGCCCGCGCTACTACCTGCAGGTGGTCTCCGATCAGGCGCCAAGGGTCGAGCTCTCTTCCCCGGACGCGAACCTCAACGCCCTCCTCGGGCGGCAGCTGGATCTTGCCGTGCGTGCCAGCGACGATCATGGCATCGGCAGCTCCAGGATCACCTATCGAGTGAACCTGCGTCAGGAGAAATCGGTCTCCCTCGAGACTCCACTCAAAAACGGAGGAGGAGAACAAGCAATTGATTGGGATTACCGCAAAGTTCTTCCCGACCTGAAGATCGGAGACACGGTGTCCTTTCTGGTCGAAGTGGCCGACAAGTATCCGGATGGTCCGCACGTCGTTCGCACGGAGACACGGAGGATTACATTTCTCTCCAGGGAGGACTATCTCAAGCAGATCCAGAAGAAGAAAGACCGCCTTCTCTCGCGCGTTCAGACGACCTACCGCCAACAGCGCGCGGCGTTTGAGAACGTGCGCAGCCTGGAACCGAACGCCGACGGTTACATGCAGGCCTGTCAGGTCGAAGCGATCCGGCAGGAACTGCTGCGGGATCAACTCAAGGGGATTGCGAAACAGTTGAAGGACTTGCTCGAGGACCTGGTCGCCAACAATGTCTCCGATGCGGCCGAGGGCGAGTCCCTCGAGCAGGTTCGTTCGGCGTTACTTGGAATTGCGGACACTCACCTGGCCAACGCGGCGTCCCGCCTGCGACACCAGTCCGGCGTCGCAGGGGGTAATACGCAGGAATCTCCTGATCCTTCATCCGCAGCACGCGCAGTCAATACCGCCGCCCGCGAGTTGGGCAGCCTGGTCCTGCTCCGATCCATTGATTCGGCACAGGAAGTCTATGCACGGGAAACCCGAATGCTGGCACAGGTCCAGGCCTCCCTGCGATGGCGTACCGTTCAGGCCAAATCGGCCGAGTCGGGAGGATCTCTCCCCAAGGCACAGGATGAACTGGCGCAGTGGACCCATCGCCTGATCGCCGATCTTCAAAATGGGATGCGCTACGAGAAGCGACCGTTGGCCGTTCTCCGGCTGATCCAAAGTGTCAAGGATTTGCAGCGTGCCCAGACTGAAGAACGGATGCGTCAAGCTGCGGTATTGGTCACGCAGGGACAAGCCGACCAGGCGGAGCGTCTTCAGGCCGAGTTGGTCAGGACCTTGCTCGATGCGGAGTTCAGTGTGCGTCTCAGTGGGGCCTACTCGACCCTGATCAAAACCCGGGACCAGATGCGATTGATCGTCAAGGCCCAGGCGATGCTCCGCGAACAGTGCGCCGATATGTCAGCTCAAAGTTTTGAGGCAGGCAGGACCCAGGCCGGACAAGCCCAGGTAAATCTTCGTAAACGCTTGCTGACCCTGCTCCTGCAGACCGTGCCTGCGCCGCGGACCAAGCTCTTTGATGAAACTTGGCCGGAGGCGCCTCCGGTCCAGGCCCTTTTGAAGGATGCTGACCGCGCGATGGCGGATGCGATTGATCAATTCGCTGCCGGTCGACAGGCCCCGGCCATTTCACAGCAGCGCGAGGCAGAGGAGGCACTGACCAAACTGTCGGAGCTCGTGGACCATTGGTCAGTGGAATTGGGGCTCCAGACACTAGGCCTGAGTATGCTGGTCGCCGTGACAGGCGAGCGCCTTGCCTTCATCGAGGGATACGAAGCGAAAGTGGTCGCGCTACTTGAGAAAACCGATATCGCTGCGACAGAAGGGGAGAAAATCAATGGTCTGTCCGAGCCTCAGCTTCTCCTGACCGAGGAACTGGCCTCATTCAATAGCGATCTGGTAAAGCAGGGCCAGGCAAAGTTGGATCAGGACATCCCCCCCCTGCTAAGCCGGATGGAGCGGACGGAGCAGGCGATGCGTAGTGCGCTGGCTTCACTGGAGGCGAACGACGCAGACCAGGCGATCGGCCACCAGGAGCAAGCGGCCGATATCCTGGCCGAGGCGTATACGATCGTGACTACCCAGAACGAGCGACTCGACCTGCTGCAGAGCCTGCTGATGTTCCAGCGATCGGTAGGATTTGCCCTTGGCTATATGGGCGACATCGTCGCGGAGCAGCGCGATATGATCGCGGCAACCAAGGCGTTGGAGTCAGACGACGCTTCACACCTCTTGCCGATGCTCAACAACCTGAGAAGGTGTGTCGATGACGTCGCGCCGCTGCTGGACCTTGTCGCATTACGACTGGATACTGGTACGCCTCTGGCCTTCGCCGTCGCGGACCTTGAGGATGCAGTGGCTTCTCTGCAAACCGGCGATAAGCTCGATGCACTTGATGCCCAGGACGTCGTGGCCGAATCACTTGAGAAAGTGCATGCGCTGGTCCAGGCGGTGAAATCGCAGGCAGGTTACGTCGCTGAGATCGTGGAATTCCTGCATGCCTCCGTTGCTGAGATCGCTGTGCTGGAATACCAGCAAGAGGAGTTGGCACGCAAGGCCGGATCGGCCACGCCGGAACAACTGCAAGACCTGCTGGCAAAACAGCGGACCTTGCTTGCCAAGGCAGATAAAGATGGGCAAGTCCTCGTGTCGGTCACGGGGATGACTGCGTATGCCGAGCCCGCCAAGCTGATGCGTAAGGTGCTTGCTCAGCTGGAAGGAATCAAAGCGCCTGCGGCGGCCGAGCAGATGGAGCTCGTGGGAGCGGCGCTCATGGAGAATGCCGACTCCCTGTTTGCGGTGATCAGCATGCTTCACGGCCTGCCGGATATCGAGATCATGGCCCAGACCGATCCTGACCTTGAGCGATTGGTTGAGGTATTGGCTGTAGCTACTGCGCACAAGATCCTCTTCCGTGATACGAACAAGGCCGAGGTCGAGGCGATGAAATCCCTTGCAGAGCAGCAAGGTAGCCTGGCGGCTCGTTGCCGGGAACTCTCCAAGGTGGGCGAGCCACACGCGATGCTCGAAACCGCGTCCACCCAGCTCGTGGCGGCCACCGCAGCCATGCAGTCATCCGACCGGGACGCGATCAAACGCCACCAGGAAGCTGCCATGCAAATGCTACGACATTTCATCATCGAGCAGGCCCTGATCCTGGAGACCGCCGTGCCGCCTGCGGCTGCCGAGGATGGGTCCCCGGACGCTGATGGCCCGGGCAGTGACAGCGAGGCGGACTTTTCCGCCGGCTTCATCGCTGACTTTGTGAGCGGTGAAGCGCCCAAGGACCAGAGAACGGAGTGGAAAGTGCGGGGCGAGCGTAACCGTGCCGCGTTGAATCAGAATTTCGCCCGCGAGCTGCCATTGGAATATCGCGGATTGTTGAAAAACTATTACGAGAGGGTTGCAAAATGAATGGCACCAGCAACAGGAAACAGAGGTTTCTCACCACGGCGCTGTGCGTTGTCTCGACCAGTTTCCTTGCGGCGTCGGTTGCCGCGCAGGAAAAGCCCGCCGATACACCTTTAGCCGTTGAAGCGCCCGCTGCTGCGGAAGTCGAGGCGCCCGAGTTGACCGAGGAGGCCGAAAAGGCCATCGAGCGCGGTCTGAAATTCCTTATCTCCAGCCAGAATAAGGACGGCTCATGGTCTTCCAAGGATCCTGAAGATCGCGGAGCGGGCTACGCGATCGCCGGCACCAGCCTCGGGTTGATGGCATTCATGGTCGAGGGCCACTTTCCGGGTTTCGGTACGTACGGCAAGGCGCTGGAACGCGCGAAGGACTATCTGCTCAAGAGATCCAAGGACTCCCCAACAGGTGCCATGGGTGTGAAGATGTATGAAATCGGCCTGTTCACCATCGCGATGTCCGAACTCTGGGGAATGACCAGCGACCCCAGGGACAACAAGGAGATCCAGGTGGCACTGGAACGAGTCGTCGAGATCATCCTGCGATCGCAGAATCCGCTGGGCGGCTGGCGATACGCGCCACGGCCCGACGCCGGGCAGGACACCTCGGTCACCGCGATGGTTTTTGTCTCGCTCGCATCGGCCCGTGAGGCGGGCGTCCTGGTGCCGACTGAAACGATCGAGCGGCTGACCGGCTACCTCCGCGATCAGGCCTTCGATGAGCGCAGAGGCGGCTTCGGCTACCAGGGCAAAGGGTACACCATCGCCTGCACGGCCGGGGGCGTCTATGCCGCGCAACTCGCCGGCAATCGGGACACCGAGTGGGTCCAGGCCGCGCTCAACACCCTTGAAAACGAACCCAAAATGTTCTCACGAAAAGACAACGGCCACTTCTACTACTCGCATTACTACGCAATGCAGGCGATGGTTCAGGCTGGTGAAGAACGCTACGCCAAGTGGTATCCCAGGATTCGCGACTCACTCATCACGCTGCAGCAACCCAACGGATCGTGGCAGGAGAAGGAACAGGATTATCCGCATAAGACGCCCATGGCGATCATCATTCTAGGGACCCCGAACCGGTATATTCCGGTTTATCAACGCTAGTGAACGGACCCGTCGGATGACCAATCACTACAGTCAATCTCATTCAATGAGAGGTCTAATCTGCTATGTTGCCTTGGCGATCTTTTCTTTCGTGACCGTAAGTGCGAAGAACAGTCAGAGGCACCTCTTCATACTCTCCGGTCAATCGAATATGACCGGTGGGCTTAAGGCTGGCTTTGCCAAAACGGTCGAAGACACCTTCGGGGAAGACAACGTCGTCGTTGTCCATCATAGCAAGTCCGGCCGTGGTATTCGCTTCTGGGACAAGGATTACAGGTTTCCTGACAACTACAGGTTTCCCGGCAAGGGAGTCCCCTCGGAACGGTCCAGGCAGCAGCATGGCCAGGAATACGGGCCCTTGATCGGGAAAGTTCGGGAAGCCTTCGACGGCCGATCGTTTGATTCCGTCACCTTCGTCTGGATGCAGGGCGAGTCGGATGGGAAGCGCGGTTTGGGGGCCGCCTACGAAAAGAGCTTTCTGAGGTTGTTGGGACGAATGAAAACAGACCTGGGTCGAAAGGACGTTGCCTTTGTGATTGGCCGCATCAATGACTCCTATATGAGCGAGCCCCCCTGGAAGGCTATGCGCGACGTACAGGTCAAGCTCGCTGAGGATAACGAACATGGAGAATGGGTAGACACGGACGACCTCAGTGAACCTGAACACGGCGTGCATTTCCCGAGAGAGAGTTACCCAATCCTTGGCCGGCGCTTCGCGGAAAAGGCCATTGAATTGATCCGGCAAACGAAAATAAAAAAGTGAAGCGTTACGACCACCATTACTTCGATCAACTGGCAGCTAACGATCGGAAACATGAATAGACGAAACTTCACCAAGCACTCTGCAGTTGCTGCTTCTGCGGCATTCGTCCCGGGGTCAGGCACAGGGCAGGCGGTCTCCAAGCCCGGAAAATCGGATTCCTGCCGCGTTAAACCGGGGGGCGCGCGCGTCATCGTTGCGGGCGGAGGGATTGCCGGATTATCCACGGCCTACGAGCTGATGAAGCGCGGTCATGACGTGACCGTTCTCGAAGCATCCCGGCGCGCAGGCGGTCATGTGCGAACCATGCACAAGCCTCTGGATGACGGTCTCTATGCCGACATCGGGGCCGAGCAATGCACCAAGCCAGGTTACGAAATCTACCGAGCCTACGCAAAAGAGTTCGGCCTGGAGCTGCTCCCCTATCCAAGGCGAACTACCCAGATCACCTACATCAAAGACAAGCCCTACACCGAAGAGATGCTGCGAGACCGGAAAATCCTGCAGGGATTCGGTTATAACAAACGAGAGGCGGCATACATGTCCGAGCATGGCATGAACAGCCTGCCGGGCTTGTATTATGCCCCCTATCTCGACATGTTTGAGGATGAATACCAGCCTCTGGGCATTGGGCTCGATGAGCTGGATCACATCGCCGTCAAAGACCTGCTGAAACGTGAAAAAGCATCTGAAAAAGCCGTCCAGATATACGGCAGCGCGTTTACGTCGGCGCTGCAGGCGCTCTGGCAGTCGGCGATCCTGAAACATCGCAAGGTGCCGGTTATGCCGACGCAGCTTTTTCGCATCAAAGGGGGAAACCAGCGGATGACGGATGCCTTTGCTAAGCGTTTGGGACAACGGGTTCGTTTGGGCGCGCCGATCACAAAAATCGAACATGGCGAATCAGGCGTGAACATTCATTTCAAGGAGTCCGGTCAAGCGAAGTCGACATCAGCTGATTATCTGGTGAATGCCATTCCCTTGACCACGCTCCTGCGCGTCACCGTCGAACCCAGGTGGTCGGCGGAGAAAGCATGGGTTATCCAGAACACGATGTTTGATTTTCAATCCCGGGTTGTGTTTCAGGCCCGTACGCCGTTCTGGAAGCGCGATGGGCACAGTCCGAATATGGCTTGCAGGAGCCATCACCTTCATCTGGTCTGGGAAATGGCAGAAGAAGTGGAAGGCGATCGCAGTATACTCATCGGCGCGGCCAGTGCCGGCACGACGGCCGAACAGGCCCTGGCGGCTTACCGCCGGCGATATCCCGGAACATCCGTCGACATCGAACGTACGCTGGTGCATCACTGGATTCAAGACCCGTGGGCGCCCTTCTGCGAGCGCCGAGGATTCGGGCTCGGCAGGCTGAAAAAATTCTGGCCCGAAATTCTTCGCCCGCATGGCCGTATCCATTTTGCCGGTGCTTACGCAGACAACCTGACCTGGGGCCAGGAAGCGGCAACGCGTTCGGCCCACAGGGTTGCGGAAGAGATTGATGAATCATCTTAAGAATATTCCAGGAGATCAGGCATGCATTTTCAACAAACAGCTGCCGGCGAAATCGCAGAGCCAGATCGGTGTAGGATTTCGCATGAGAAAATTGATCCGAAATACAATTTCAAGGAGAACACGAACTTGACCTGATGATGATTTTCCCGACTAAAAAGCGTGCCTTTCCCGCCGCATGCATTGCATTGGTGGCATGCTTCGGTGTTGATGCCGCGCCAACACACACTGTTCCGACGCCTGAAGGAATCCTGCAACTACAATGTGGCGCCCCGTTTCGAGACAACGCGGTCTTGCAACAGGAAATAAAGCTGCCGGTCTGGGGGGAATGCCAACCGGGAGCCCGGGTCACCATCCGTTTTGATGGCCAGACTAAATCTACTCTTGCCGACAAAGACGGAGTCTGGCGGGTTACGCTCGATCCCATGAATGCAGGCAAGTTGAAATCGGTCAATGACAGCCCGGCAGGCAAAACGATGACCATTACCTGCGAAAAGGATGGCGAAAAGGAGATCAAGATGATCCGCAACCTGCTGGTCGGTGAAGTTTGGCTCTGCGCCGGACAATCGAACATGGCCGGCAGGATGGGCCGAGCGGGCAGTCCCAAGCATTTCCCCCCGGACTCGATTGACACCGCTGATTTTCCGGCATTGCGCCAAATGATTTCACCAAAGCAAGAGTGGTTGGTTTGTTCTCCGGAAAGCGCCGTCTGGTTCAAGAAGGTTTGCTTCTTCTTCGGTCGCCGATTGCAGAGCGACATCCTGGTCCCTGTGGGCATCATTAATGCGGCTGTGGGCGGATCAAACATCGAAAGCTGGCTCAATGACATGCCATACGAGCGAGGCAAACACTACGATGCGATGATCGCCCCTCTTGAAGGGTTCGGGTTGCGTGGAGCGCTCTGGTATCAGGGCGAAAGCAACGAACGGGACGGACGAGCGTACCAACCCAAACTGGAGTCACTCATCACTGGTTGGCGAAAGGTCTGGGGACAGGGTGATTTTCCTGTCTACTTCGTACAATTGCCCGGCATTGGCAAATCTTCCACCGACAATCCGGTGGGTGGGGACGGCAGGGCCGAAATTCGGCAGGCTTACGCAGAAACACTCGCTCTACCGAACACCGGTATGGCGGTCACGATCGACATTGGCGACGTAAGGGAACACCCGCCAAACAAGTATGACACCGGTGTTCGCCTTGCATGCCTTGCGTTGAAACATGATTACGGATTCAAAGATACCGCCCTTTCTCCCATCTACAAGAAGCACAATATCGAAGGGTCTGTCGTCCGTATTAGTTTCGATCACGCGGAAGACGGGTTGGTGGTATCTCGAAAAGAAGGCTTCCTTCCTCCCAAGGCCACACCTGACGCCAAGCTTCAATGGTTGTCCGTCCAGTCCAAAGACGGCATCTGGCACTGGGCCGAAGGACGGATTGAAGGTTCGCAACTACTGGTATCCTCAAAAAGCGTAAACGATCCGGTTTCCGTTCGCTACGCCTACACCCAGCACCCGAGCGGCAACCTGCTATATAGCAAGGGAGGCCAACCCGTAGCTCCCTTCAGTACGAATGGCTACGAGACGAAAACTGTTCCGGAAACCCAAAAAGGAAAACACCTTTTTATCCTGTCAGGGCAATCGAATATGGCAGGGCTCAATCCGGATATCTCGTTTGCCTCCGCTGTCACCAAGGCCCTTGGCAAGGACCGGGTGGTCGTGGTGAAGGATGCCCACAGCGGCCAATCGATCCGCAGTTGGTGCAAGTCGAACCATGAGGTCCCTCCCCCGACGACCGGTCGGGTGCCTAAGGTGAGGGGGGAACATTATGGTCCCCTTATGAAGAAGGTGAAGGCGGAGATTGAGGGGCAAACCCTGCAGACCGTCACCTTCGTCTGGATGCAGGGTGAGTCCGATCTGAACAACACGGCCTACGACGCCTACTTGAAGGAACTGCTTGATCAGTTGCAGGAAGACCTGACCTTCAGGGACATCAATCTGGTTATCGGTCGAATCAGCGACTGCGGACTCGATCGGGAGAAAAGGCTGGAGGGCCGCTTGAACATTCGCCGGATTCAACAGGAATTCGCTGAAGCCCATCCGCGGGGAGCGTGGGTGAATACGGATGATTTGAATGATCGGACACAAGACGGAAAAACTTTCCAGGATCTGCACTACACCCCCGAAGGATACCGCGTGCTGGGCCAGCGCTTCGCGAAAAAGGCCATCGTGTTGGTCCGTAGGGAATCCGCAAGAAATACGAACGAAAGTAAATGAAGAGAAGAGGAATCAAAATGAAAACACCCTACTATTCCATTCGCCTGTTGTTTGGACTCTTGGCAGTTCTCACGACTTTACCTGCAACTTCTTCGGCTCGCGGCAAAGAGCCCGTGCCCGTGCTCACCGGGCAAGGTCAGGCACTTGACAAACTGTATTCCGAGCAACTTGATGCTATACAGAAAGAGATTTCAGCAGCGCTACCTACGGTCGATGCGCAAAAGAAAGCGGCCTTTGAAACCGCCCGGGCTGAGCTGGGAGCGCTCAAGGCTCCGCGCGAGGATGATCCCGAAGCAGTGCATCGGGCATATCAGGCGGCCAAACCGCTTGCCGAGGCGAAAGCGCTTGATAACGCGCGACCGCTGCTCGCCGACCTCGAGTCATTCCTCTCTAGCGACAAGCTGGACTCCAAGCTGATGAAGGCCGCGATTCTCCGGCACGGCACGCCGGCCGGCCTGGCAGAGTTCGCCCAGGAGAGCGACGCCCACAAGGCCCTGCTCGACAAGCTCTTCGCCGACGAGGCGCTGATGAAGCAGATCCTTAAGTCGGGCGGTGCGAATGGTGGCGAGTATGGCGAGGCGATGCAGGTCTACTCCGCGATCCTCGAGGCGAGCGAACTGGCCCGCAAGCCGGGCATCCTGCAACGCCTGGCTCTGGGCACCGCTCTCCATCAACCGTGGCTGGACGAAGACAAAAAAGGCAGCGTGAACGGGATTGTCTTTGCCGACCACAAAACCCCGGACGGCCAGGTCGCACGCTACATACATTATGAAAAGGCCTGCCTCGCGAAAGAATTGGACCCGCAGTTCAAAGATTTCAACGCGTGGGAGTGTCGGTTCATCACGAACGATCCGTACACCAATGAAGAACTCACCTGGGTGCGTTCGATGCTTCGCCAGTTCCGCCCGGACCACATCACCAACCCCGATCAGAAATGGCGCTACACCCGTATTGTGAAAAGTGATGTGCCGTATTGCAGCACGCGGAATGACGAGTCGCTGGGCTTGCCTCAGCAACAGGCCATCGCCTTGGGCGGGGTCTGCGGACGCCGCGCGTTCTTCGGCCGCTTCGTCGCCCGCGCATTTGGGATCCCCTCAAGGCGGTCGGCCTCGACCGGCCACGCCGCAATGAACCGTTGGACGCCCGACGGCTGGGTGAACAACTTCGGCGCCTGGTGGTCGCACAACCACTGCGGCCCGCATGGCGGTCTCGACTTCTACCTCGATTCCCAGGCGCGCGAGCACGAGGAGATCTACATGCAGGTCCTCCGGTCCCAATGGATCGGCAATGCACTGGGGCAGGAAGATGTCAGCATCCGACACTACGGCCAGGGCGGTGGTTTCTGGGACGGTTTAGCGTTCTATCAAAAGCGAGACGTCGTTGAGGCCGCCAACCTTGAGCAAGCGGCAGCGGACGCAGAACTGGCGGCACTGAGTGCGGAGGAAGCCCGTCTGCTCGGCGAGTCGGACGAGATCCTTGGCGATGGGGCGGAGGTCGAGGAGATCGAGATCCCTGAGGAGGACAAGAAGATTGTCGTCGCCGAGGACGGCACGATCACTGTCCCCGCGGTGGCCTGCACCGGCCCGAGAAACAACACCGAGAAGGTCGCGTTCTTGAACAGCTGGGACGGCGGCATGCAGATCCACTACCAGCGGCTGGGCGAGCGTCCCGAACTCCTGAAATACACGGTCGAGGCTCCTGCGGATGGGAAATACGAATTGGCTTTGAATGTCAATACGGTCTCGGAAAAGTATGAGGTCATCGCCCGGATCAACCGGCGCGCCATGGTGAACCTGATGCTCCCCTACACCAAGGGAAGTTGGCAGCATACCGAGCCTGATGTCATCGAGCTGAAGGAAGGGAGAAATACGATCCAGTTGACCTTCCGTGCGCCCAATCGTGGCGTGAGCATCAAGGATTTCCAGCTCAAGCTGGTTAAATAAACCGCCACCCGACGTGACTTTAAAAACGCCTCCCCCCATGAACAGATTTTCCCGGATTATTATGGCCCTGCTTGTGCTGGCCAGTGCAGGGGTATGGCCGTTGCCCGCGATGGGGCAGGATCAGGCGGGCTCGATCGCCGGAGACGAGATCGCCGCACTTGACGCCAAGCGGATCGAGGCCGGTGCGGCCGGGTCCGCAGCCAGGAAGAAACTCGCGATTCGACGGGTGATCCGTGAAGCCGAGTCGCTGATCAAAAAGCATCCGTCCGCGTCCAACCGCTATGAGGCCCTGAGCATCCTCTTCCATAGCCAGCAAATGCTGGTCAGTCTGGATAACTCGACGACGAACCGGAAAGCCTTTCTGGCGACCTGCGGAAAACTTGCGGCAGCGCCGAACGAATATGCGGCGCTACGCCTCGACGCCGACCTCTTGCTCACGCAGGCCGAGTCGGCACGACAGGGTGGCGACTCTCACGCCCGCTCCGATGCACTTCGTCCATTGGTCGAGCGCTACCGGGACACCGAGGTCGAGGCGAAAGTGATCCGGATCGCCATGATCATGGCGCTGGAGTTTGGCAATAACAGACTGGTCAATGACCTGCGGAAGGTCATCGCCCAGCGCTTACCCGGCGACATGGACCTGATCAATTTCCAGCGCGACAAGCTGGCGGGGCAGGTTTTTGGCGCTCCGTTTATCGGGACCTTCGAATGGGGGGATGGCAGGACGGCGAGGTTCCCGATGGACTTTCTGGGCACGACCACCGCAGTGTATTTCTGGACGAAAGATGATGGCGGTCTCGAAGACCTCAGGGAATTGGCCGAGGCATGGAAGAAGGCGGTCGCGGATCCCGAGAAAAACGCTCCGGGCCGATTCCGTTTCGTCAGTATCAACCTGGACAATCTTCCCGATGCGGGTAAGAGCATCCTTCGTGAACACGGGCTCGATTGGCCCGTGCTGCGGTTGCAAGGCGGACGGGAAAGCCCGATCTACAAGGCATACTGCCGTTATGATCCTCGAGTGGTAACGGTCAATCCGACTGGCTATGCCGCGATCTTCATGACCAGTGGTCGTAGCAGCAGGGGGTATGAGCGCAACCTGCAATCCTGGCTTGCTCGTCAATGGACCCGACCGGACTACAACAGCCAACTGCAGTCCATATTTGCGGGCGAGTTTTTGGTGATGGATGCCCAGGGCGTATTTGATCCAGTCGCGCCGCCGGAGTGGAAGGCTGTCGCCAAGGGGGATTCGGCCAATCAAGACAAGCTTTCCCGTAGCGCCGAGTCCGTTCCCGAGAACAAGCTTCGCGCCATCCAGTCATGCTTCATCGCACCGCCTGCCCGCTATCGCGCATCGTTCGAACAGATGCGCGCGAACTACGAAAAAGCGGATGCGCTATGCCGAGAAGCGATTTCTTCTCATCCGTCGGCTCCCGACCTGTGGGTGGTGCGAAACCGCCGAATCGTCGCCCTTTTTGGCTTATGGAAACTCAAAGCCGAGTATCAGTATTTTGCCGACGCCGTCGAGGAAGCCAGAGCCGCTCTCGAGGCTAAGCATCCGCCCGGCGCCGACGTGGTCGCACGCTTCTGTCTGGCAAGAGAGTCGCTACGCAATGCGGAGGCTGATCCCGAATCTGTTATTCGGGACTTTGCGGAGGCAGGTGGAGATAAGGCATCCGGGCCGGTACTCGCGGCCGCAGCGCTCCTCTCGCTGGACGTCGCCGATCGAAAGCTTCACGAAAAGTATCGTCGGGCTTATCTGGATGAATACGCCGAACGCCCCGCCATGTGGACGGCGACAGCATTCTTCCTGGATCGCTACCACCGTTACTGGATGTATCATCCGCCGTTCGTCGCAGGCTGGACCTACGGCCGGCGTCAGGGGTATTTTCTGGGCATTGGTGAGCCCGAAGATGCGAACCGCTCCCTGCAAATCGAGTTAAAGACTCTCGATGGCGATACTGTCCGCTTCCCCAAGAAGGACGAGGACAAGTGGACGGTCATTTCCTTTGTATCAAGCGCGGAAGGAAGCGGCTATCTTGCCCGGTATGGAAAGTTTACCGATGCAAGGCCTTTTAATAACGTCAACCTGTTGACCGCAGTGCTGAACGACGATGCGAATGCGACGCGGAAGGTATTGGAGGCCAAGAAAAGCCCCGACCCTTTCCCAACCATGCTTGTACCCGGAGGCACGCAGAATCCGGTCGTGCAAAAGCTCGGCATGATTGTGGAAGACGGGGAAGACCAACCGGCTCACCATGGAAAACCCAATCTATTGCTTCTCCGGCCTGACGGAAGCATCGCGCTGTCGTTGTCCGGCCTGACCATGAGATTTTTGGGAGACAACGTAATCCAGAACGTAATCGAGCTACACGACGAAAAGATGGTCGATGAGGCACTGACCCGTGGCGATCTTGACGAGGCCAAGCGGTTGGCCTTCGCATTTGCGCCGGTCGAAGGGCCGACGCCGGAGGGTGAGAAAAAGAAACCTGCCCCAAAGATCTCCATCCCGCACCTGCGCAGCCGGGCCAAGGTCTGTCTGGCGATGGGTGATCTGAAGGCCGCCTATGCCGACGCCGAGCAGGTCTACCTGACGGTGAAACAAAAAGCCGGCTATATCAGCATGCGGACAGATGACCTCGAAGAGACCGAAGCGCTTCTGGAGACGATCCGGAAGAAGAAAGATGATGCGAAGCAGTAAGGGTCGCCACAATCGCTGGAGATCAGGTTTTTCCTCCAGGTCATAACCTGAAGGTCGCAGGTTCAAATCCTGCCCCCGTAACCAATGAAGGCCCCGAACTGCAGCCAAAATGCAGCGGGCCGTGGAAACCTGGTCTCCTCGTCACCGGGTCCGTCGAGGTAGCGCTGCAATACGTGCCCGCTCCTGATGACGATTTCAATCTGAGCCTCCTGCCCGTGGGACTCTGTGATCTCCCAGGAACCCCGGCGCATGACCTTTGTTGCAACCGTTTCGAGGTTGGGATTTCAACGATTGCGGAGGTTCGCAGGCGCATTTCCTTTTGGAACGCGATCCGTGGCCGGCGTCAAATCAACTTCGTTGTCGGGGAGACGCCTGAGGTAGACGTAGATCGCGCTGCAGAGAATTCGATCCTCTGAATCGAGAAAACAGGTTTGGAGCTGCGTTTTACCCGCCGGGAGATTTGTGCGGAACGTCACCTGTTGCGATCCGGGACCGGCATCGAGCGTATAATTGCTCTCCGCGATCTGCACATTCGCCGCGGCGATCGGCCGGGCGCTCCGGCTCCGGTCCCCGGCGCCTGCCATGCCTTCGGACAGAGTCTTGGTGGACTCCTTTGGCCAGCGGCGTAGTTCCAGTTCGTAAGCGCCTTCGCAATCGACGATCACGTTCCAGTAGCCCTTCGCCCGGGCCTGGGTCAGTCCGCTGCGGTTGTCGCAGTAGTCTCCGGTCCAGTCCTGGGCGTAGAGGATCATTGGGTTGGCGTTCTCCGAGCCGACCGTGATCCAGCGTTCCTTATCGAAGAGCGCCTTCGCTTCCGCGTGCCAGGCTTCGTAGTGAGCGGTCATCGCGGTCACGATCCCGGGGTGGTCTGTGGCGACGTTCCTGGTCTGCCCGGGATCTTCACCGACGTGATACAGCGTGTGGCGGCCAACAAGCCGCCACTTTTTCCAGAGGACAACCGCGGAATTCCAGGCTGCACCCGATACCCGGTACTGCACTACCAGCTTGCGATCCGGAACCGTTTTGTCCTCACCTTTCAGGAGGCGGGCAAGGCTTGTGCCGTCGAATGAGGCGTCGTCCCGTTTCAACCCGCAAAGGTCGATCAAGGTCGGGAGAAGATCCTGGACCTGGGTGAGATCATCGATATCCGTGCCGTGCCTGAGTTTGCCCGCCGGCCAGCGGACAAAGCAAGGGACGCGGTGCCCGCCCTCGTGAACGCTCGTTTTCTTGTCCCGCATCCCGGCATTGAAAATCTCCTTTGCCTGGTTGCTCTGTGTCCCGTTGTCAGAAAGGTAGATGAGCAGAGTGTTGTCGCGCAGCCCTCTCTCTTCAAGGAAGGCCTCCAACTTGCCGAGGTTCTCGTCGAGGTTGGCGATCATGCCATAGAACTCGGCGGGCATCGGCTTCCCGTCGTGCTTCCCGCGGTAGGGTTCCGCATACTTCTTCTCACAGATGTTGGGAACGTGCGGAGTGTTGGTGGGCAGGTAGAGGAAGAAGGGTTTGCCTTCGGCCTGCATCTTCTCGATCCACTTCATCGACTTGTCGAAGAAGATGTCGGTGCAGTAGCCTGCAAACTTCTTGTCGACTCCGTTGTGCGAGAGGACCGGATCGAAGTAAGTGTTCTGCCAATAGTCGGCCAGCGAGGTGATCCCCCAGGCGCGGTGGTGGACCGTCTCCTGGAATCCGCGGTCCTGCGGGCGGTGGGGATAGCTGTCCCCCAGATGCCACTTGCCAAAGTGCCCGGTCGCATAACCAGCCTTCGCAAAGAATTCCGGCATGGTGGGGAACTCCCGCCGCATCATTGAGCGCCCCTGGCACACGGCGGTGCAACCGTTTCTCATGGCATCGACACCGGTCATGAGTTGCCCGCGGGTGGGGGAGCACATCGGGGCGACGTGGAAGTCGGTGAAGTGGACACTCTCGGAGTGCAACTGGTCCATGTGGGGTGTCTTCAAGACCGGGTTGCCGTGGCAGGAGAGGTCGCCGTAGCCCTGGTCGTCGGTGATGATCAGGATGACGTTGGGCTTTTCACCAGCGGCGGTGAAGATCGCCGCGAGGGAGAGGAAAAGAAAACCGAGAAGAATGGGAGGTCGTGATCGTGACTTCATCTGAATGCATTTTGTGTCGCGCTCCTGTCAGGAATGCTGTTCGTGGGCAGCGTTGATGAAAACGAGATGGATTTCATGCTCCTGCGGCTCATAGCTCGACCCGTGTGTAGGGGCAGGAGAGATAAGTTGGGTAGGGAGTCCCGCCGTAACGGATGATCTTGCGGTGACTGCTGAAGAAGTCGATACGGGAAGCATCGGGATCGAGCTTGATGGTCGTCGTCCAGACGCCGCGCTTGGGATCGTGGACCATTTCGGCTGAGTTGGCAGCGGGGATCATTTCGCTCAGGTAACGTGGGCTGCCATCGGACGCACGATCATGCGTCCACCAGAGACGGCCACTTTCCTCGCCGGAATCCGCCGGGAAATGAACCGTGATCTCAAGGTTGCCGTCTTTGATTGCGTGTTTGACCGCCGGGGGGATCAGCAGGGCGTCTTTCACCTTTTCGGGAAAGAAATGCCGCAGGAGAAACGCAGGCAGGTTCGCCTGCTCCCTCTCCAATCTGGGATGCCCCCTTTTCCCATGGCCCGTATTGGCGCCGAGATAGAGGGGGATGTCAGGGTGATGTGCACCTCCCCACGCCAGATCGTAGGCCACCATGTCGTGAGTGCCGGGATGAAACAGCATGGCAACCTTGCGCGCACGAAGCGCTTCCAGGTTGCGGGAGATGAAGACATCGTCAGCGATGTCGTTCGCGAATTTCTCCAGTTCCCCCCAGGTATGGCCCGCATCCAGAGCGGCCTGGTTGAAATTGGGGCCAAAGTGTCCGCCCGAAAAGCCTCGCTGCTTACCACCGTTCTCGAAATGCTTTTTCCGGGCCACAGGATCGCAAAGCCGGAGCGGGGAATCCCAGATCGGCGATACCGTGGCGTGAACGGCGGTCATCCGCTCGTCGTGGAGTATCGCCATCGAGGGAGAGGCGCCGTTTTTTGATCCGCCGGTCACGGCGACCTTGCCTTTCTCGAAGTGATCCGTTTCCGCGTAGGCGGTGGTGATCGCCCGCATCAGGGTCGCGGGCCACGCCCAGTACTGAATCTTGTAGTGGGGGTTGAGCGTCTTGGCGAAGCGTCTCTCGGCCGCCTGAGCCATTTCTCTTTCCCCGTAGCTTCCTGGTTCCTGAACCACGGTCATGACCAGGCCGACGCCGTTCTTGAGCAACTTCTGCCGCAGTGGATTGGGCATGGTGTCTTTCTCCAACCGGGCTGGTGAATTTCCGCCGGTGAGATGGAAGCCCTTCGCCTTTCGCTCTGCGGGAACGACCATGCGAACCGGAACGCGGTAGTCCTGGCCAGGCCACAATTCACCGACATTGATGGTGACGAGTTTCTGGCGGGTGGCGATCGGGCCCTCGACCCGGTGCCATTTCTGGAGCACCTCGATCTTGAGCGTACCCGGATCGCGGATGGTCTTCCGGTCGAAAATCTCCTTGGCGGGTGAGGTTCCGATGGGCGAGAGAATAAGGGTGACGAAGAGGGCGTGTGATTTCATGAGATCGAACCGGGGTGGGTGAGTGGCGTTAGTTTGGTTGAGACCCAATCGACTTCAGTTGAAAAACGCTGAGATTCTCGTGGTTACCAGCTTCGAGTTCGTGTTGGCCAAGGGAGATCTCGCCGGGGGTCGTGATTTTGGTCGTAGCAGTCGATGTGTTTGCCATTTTCCCGATGCCGTAGTCGCCCGTTATTGGTTGCGCTGTTTGATAATTGACCTGATCAGATCGCGCGTAGCTTGGTCCAGTTCCGACGGTGATAGTCTCAACTCCTTTCCATCCTGATCCCAGATGACATAGTGGCCGTCGGCGATGCCGATGTAGGTGCCCTGCATCTGATGCTGACCTGAAGAGTCACGGAGTTTTTCGGGTTGGTCAAATTGGAACGGTATTTCCTGTTCGGCGATCTTCTCCAGACCTGAATTGCGCAGCCGTATATTGGCAACATGACGCTGATCCTTGAGACTCAGTCTTTTCCACGGGATGCTGATCGATTTGCCGTCCTTGCGTAGAAGATGAACCTGCCCGTTTCCGTAGCGGACGAATTTTCCATCGATGGTGTATTTGCCTGTGCGATCGACGAATTGATGAAGGGTCTCAGCATCGCTCGTGCCTGTCGAAGGGCTGGATTTTTCCGCGAGTTCTGCAATTGCCTGCGTGAGCGGTTCTCCGACCGGCACTGCATCCTCTGCTGGAAACTGGCCCCGTAACATTTCACCCGCCAGACCGGTCAGCCACAAATAGTGGTCACTGGGCAATCCCTCGTATGTCAGAAAACTACTTGCGCCGACTGGAGGATTGTTGGTGCACTTGAAAATGGCGGTCCCCTCATCGATTTCGTCAAACATCGCGACATAGATCATTCTGGCCCCGGCGTTCCTGCAAGCGACGGCTTGTGACCAGAGGAATTGTCCCTTCAGTCGCGGGATCTCGCCCAGTTCGGCGCTTTTGTCATGAGTCTTGCTCAGGTTCTGCCAACTGAACCCGGGAAAAATGACGGGGAGATATTCAAGTTTGTTGCTCTTTGCCCATTCCATGTCGGGGGTCACTGTTTTTGCCGCGTGGCGTTTGGCAGAATCGGGTGAGTTATACCTGCCAATGGTCCATGGGCTGATGATGTCCGCCTTTTTCATCAACTGGTGCAGTCTCTGGTCGCTTACGGCATCGCGAGTCAAGGTGCGCCAGAAACAGGGGACACCGAGTAAAACGGTGTTGTTGCCATACTTGGGATCAGATTTGAGGAAAGTGATCAGTTCGTCACACTCTGCAAGCGTGTATTGCCGGTCGTCCCCGAAGCCAATACCCCAGACGCCAACCACTGGTTGGCCGTTGTGGTGCAGATAGGAAGGGTCTTCGGAAATGTTCAGCTGATTGACAATACGCTTCCAGTCCTTGATCACAATTCGGGCGATTTCCCCCTGGTTCAATCCGGACAGGTCATACATCAGCGCCCATATCCGGCCATTCCGGTTAGCGGCCGCCTGCACATTGGCCGTTACCACATTGCGCTGTCTGATACCTGTTGGATCACGCAGGTCGGCACCGAAACGTTGCAGGAAGACGCCATCAATCCCTGTCTCCCGCATCCACTGAAAATGACGTTGGACTGTTTTGCCGTTATAAGGGCTGAACACGAAGGCGGTGTCGCCATTCTGGTGACGGAAGGGGGTGCGGTATTTTTCGTCTCTGTCAAACTCGCTTAAATCCGGCCACAGATCGATCGTGCAGATGCCTGGCTTGAAGAGGTTGCCGGGGCCGCAATAGTGAGCCCATCCTCGTCCCGATCCGTCCCCTTCCGCCGAGAACCAGCCTTGATAACCGCACATCAGTTTCCCATCAAGGGTTGTGTTCTCAACGCCCGGATAGTGCTTGCCCTTGAATGGTTTTAGATCGCGATATGGATCCTGTTGACCGACTGCCATCGCAGTCAGAAACCCAAGAACGGGAAATAGACTGCTAACTGTAATCCGTATTGCGTCGCTGGATCGCATAGGAGTTCTCCTCCTCAATAAGAACATGAATTCAATCGGCCATCACTGCCAGGAAGTCCCTTTTCCGGGCCGGGCTTCCTGGAGGCCCGGAAGCTGCGGATGGTGGGGGAGCCGGTGCGCTTTCTGACAGGGCAGGGCCCTTGGCTTGCGACGCGGGACATCAAGATCTAATCCTCACGATTCCTCATGCTCTTCTTTTACTTGAGGATCCTGAGGTAAGCAACGAGATCCAGAAGTTCGGTCCGGGACATGGTGGTTTCGAGACCTGATGGCATGACGGACACGGTCTCAACGTCCTTGATCTGGCCATGGCCATACAGCGTTCGCTTGCCCGAACTGTCGATCACTTCATCATACCGGCCCTCACCGCTAACATTTCTACGCAGGGTGCCGGTGAGAACGTTGCCATTGCGAAGCGTGATCTGTTGAGTCAGAAACCCGGTCTTCACCGCCTTCGCCGGATAAAGGATGGAATCGACCAGGTAGGCGGTGTCATGCGAGGCGGCGATATTTGTAAGCAGCGGCGCTTGCACCGTGGTGTTCCCGCTCTCATGGCATGTGTGACAGGCCCGCCTCCTGAACACCATGAGCCCCCGTTCGGGACTTCCGGTCGAGGCGCTTGACAGGATGAAACGACGTAAATCGGCTTTGTCCCCGGCCCTCACCGTCTTGCCGCTCAGAACCGCCTCAGAGAAAGCGAGATCATCCCGAATCCCGGCACCATGTTGTTTGAGCAAGCGCTCTTTCGTGTCCTCAAGAAGATGTAGCGCGGCCATCTGGTCGCTACAGGTCTGCAGGCTTCGCAGTGAGACAATCGCAATATCGCGATGCTCGGACAGCAGAAGCTGGGTCCACGTCTCTTTGTCAGGTGTCTTTTCCAGAATGGCCAGGGTCATCAGAGCATCCAGTCTTCTGGCAAGATCAGTCTGTGCGTCCAGGACGAGATCACGACAAAGGGCAGCGGCCGATTGATCGCCTGCGTGACGAATCCCCAGCAGGCGGTGTGTCTGGGCGCGCACTCTGGCATTCTCATCAGCCATTAAGCTTCTGAGGATCGGCAGGTCTCCGGTTCCCGTTTCACCTCCTTCAATCACCTTCAGCAAAGCCAGTTTTTCCTCGGCCTTTTCGATGTTCCCTGCGCGCGCCAGAAAACGAATGCGCGCCTGGTCAATGGCCGCGTTGGATGACCATTCCATCCGCTTCAGGGCGTCCAGTCCCTGCGCGAATACGGTGGCGGAGACTTCGGGCGTGCTGAGTCGTTCCGTGACGATGTCTTCCACCGCACTCTTCAGACTGGCGTGGGGCCAGCGTCGGGCGAGATTGAGCAGTTCCGTGGGGTCGAGTGGTCCTGGTTCAGCGATAAAGCGCGCGAGAATCTTGCGTGCTGTCAAGGCAGGAGCAACGCCGCCGGCGGACAACTCGTTCTTTTTCTCTTCGAGATGCTTGAGCTCTTCGCGCAGAGGTTTCAGTTCCGGTGAGGTCGAGCGAAAGAGGGCGGCCAGTTCCCGTTCCTGGGCGCCGTTCCGTTTCCTGGGATCCAGCATCACTGCCGCGGCAATCGGGCCGGGCAGCCCGGACTCGCTGAGATCCGGTTCAGGCATCGTCGTCAGGGACAGGCGGAAGCGGCCGATGTTGTGATATTTGATCGGGCAGTCCTGATCGAGCTCGACCTGCATGAGACGGCCTGGACCGCCCGGGACGGGATGGGCAAAGGAGAATACGGCGACCCGCGCCGGACCGCCTCTTGTGTGGCCGTCCACCGCCCAGCCCTGATTCTTGCCGGGATCAAGCGCTTTGCTGATTTCCCAGTCTTTCTGCGAGTAACTCGCCTTCGCCCTGGCCAGCGGAACGTCTTTCAGTTCGTTCGTCGCGCCCGCTTTCACACGGATATGGGTGAGGACAAAGTTGCCGTTGCCATGGGAGTAGCGGCCTTTGGTCAGGCGTTTGTCGGGGATGATCTCGAGGCGCAGGCCGGTACTGTCTTTCGGCGGGTTTTCAAATGTTACGGTGTAGCCGTCTGTTTCGGGATCCCTGCCGAGGGCGAGTAATGACAGGTCATCCAGTTGTTTGAGACTTGCGCCGGCGCGACGGTGCGCCGCTTGCGGGCGCAGGGCCAACCAGTTGGCTTTGTCGACCTTTTCCCGTATTCCGATCTCCCATTTTCGACGGGAGGCAAGCTGCTGCGGACTTTCGCTTTCCAGGCGCTCCCTGAGGGCGGCGATGTTTTGGTCGAGTCCGGCCACTTTCTCATGCGCTTCGGGATCGGGAGTTCTGAAGCCTTTGCTGCTTTCGTAGAAGGCCTCGTCCAGAGCGATCAATCCCGCCAATCGCGTCTCGGGATCCGCGTCACCAAGCAGGGCGGAAAAATGTTCGCTGTGTCCGTAGCGAGCAATCTCAAGTGCCGCCATGAATCGCAGCCGCCGGATCCTGGCCGCATCGCCGCGCAGTGCCTGGACCAGTGCCGTACAGCGCGTCGCCGCGTCGCGAAAACCGAGGGCGGCTTCGAGCTGAACAGCAGGGTCAGGATCATTCAGCAGATGCCGCAAGTCCTGATTCTTCTGCTTGTCGAGTTCACGCAGAAATTGAATAGCCAGTCGCCGCACGCGCCAGTCGTCGTGCGAAAGGGCCTTGTGGACGTGACTTGCCGCTGCTGTCCACCCACTCCGGCGGAGTGTCCAAAGCGCTTCCACCGCGGCCAGTGGATCTCCCTGGGCCAGGGCCTTGTCAATCACTGGCAATGAGGAGGCGGGACCGTTGGCCAACAGATCATCCTTCGCCTTTGCGCGTTGCGTGTGATTCCGATGTCCCAGTCCGCCAGCAGTACTGGGAGGCGTCTTTTTGTCTGTGTAGCGAATCCGGTAGAGACGACCAGTGAGATCGTTCTCATCGTCATTTCCGTACCAATCCAGCAGGTAAAGGCTGCCATCGGGGGCCAGACTCACCTGCGTGGGCCGGAACTTGGGATCGCTGCTGGTGATAAAGGGTTCGTGGCTTACAACGCGGCCGCGTTCATCGAGGATCAGGCGCAGGACCTCGTTCTTGCTGGCTGGCGCTCCATGCACGCCAAAGTTGGGAACAAAAAGATTGCCCCAGTATTGCCCGGGAAACGCGGAGGAGTAGTAAGGCAGAGCCGCGGTGTGGGCGCCGGGTGGATTCTCCCACACCGGCGCGGCCAGTGGTTGGGCCCCGGTTAGCCAGGACCAGTCATTGGGCCCTTTGTTTCGAAATCTGTAATCGGCCCCGGGGACGGCGTCCAGGAGGCAGTTGGGGCTGCCTTCACCGTTGGTGATCACCCAAAGTCGCCCAAAGGGCGTGAATCCCAGAGCAAAGGGCGCCCGCATTCCTTCCAGTAACTTTTCAAGATTCGTCCCATCGTCGCGAAACCGAAAGACGGCCCCGCTTCCGTTGCGGTCCAGACGGACGGCCGATTGCCCCGTCGTTCCGGTGAGTTGTGTTGGGTGATCGCCAATCGTCAGGTAGAGCAGATCGTCGGGCCCTCGGACAACGCGGTACATTCCAAATGGGTTCCATGGTGTGGCCGCGTCGCGCACGAGAACCTTGCGATCGGATGTCATCCGTCCGTTCTCGTCGAGACCGGTCACAAAGATCTGGTTGAGATTGCTGGCCCAGAGCTGGTTGCCGCGGATGGAAAGACCCATCACCGGATTTTCAAAACCTTCCGCCACCAGACGGGCCTCGACAGCCCGGCCATCGGAGCCGGGGGTGAGACGGACGATTGGATTGGTGGGTTCCCGGTCCGGCGGCGGCTTCATGAGCCACCACTTCTGTCGGTAAGAGTGAGCGTTGGATACATATGGCCGCCCCTGCTCATCCAGAGTCATGCTGATCGGGTTCGCCAGATGCGGCTCCGCTGCGACCAGGCTGATTTCAAACCCTGCCGGCAACTTAAAGGCGCTCAATGCGGCCTTCTCCCATTCGTGGATACGGTGGGGCAATGCGACGACCCCGCGATCATCTTTTTTGGCGACCGTCTGGTCTCCCACGACCCACTTCATGCTGTTGATGATCAGTTGTTGATAGGAATCCTGACGATGATTGTCCGGCCAATGACCGGGGAGAATCGTAACGATCCGCCCCTTGTCGCAGGTGCGGGTCCAGATGGAGGGTTGAGGGTTGCCTTGCCCGATTTCCTGCGAGTGAGCCAGGATATCACAGTCCTTGGGAACCGGCGTGGACTGGTATAGCTCGCTGATGATTTCAATGGGCTTGTCCAGACCCCGGAATATGGGGTGCTCCTTCCTGATCGGCGTTACGGTCAGTTTCGCCTCGGCTTTGCCGTGTTTGATGAAACGTGCGCCGTAGAACTCGTGGTATTCGTCCCACTGTAGGAAGGAATAGTAGGAAGCGTGCAACGCGACCACGCCTGTACCCTCCTTGACGAGCGTGAGGAGACGGGCCTTCTGCACCTCAGTCATGACGTCTTTGGTCGACTCATGGCAATGGTACATGAGGATGACGTCGGGGCGCTGGGGTGCATCGAGAAAATCACCGTTCCAGGCACTGCTTATTTCCATGGGATGCCGCTTGGGCAAGGCCTCGGTGAGAATGCTTTCCACGCTCTTGAAATCGTGGGCGAAACCACCCAGCCACAAGACCACGCGCAAAGGCCGGCGAGATTCAGCACCGGTTGCGCACAGAGCGGTTGCCGTGCCCAGCAAGAGGAGAAAAAGAATGCGGATTTGTTTCATTTGCGAGTAGCCCTGATCAGCGATTTCCCCGGGAATTCTCTGGAACTCCGGTTGCTTGTTTGCGGCCAGAAAGGTTCTTCTTGAGATCGGGATTCCCGGAGGCCTGGAGGCCGGTGATGGGATGCTGGGCAGACGGTGATCACGATGGTCCGGCCGATGTAATTCATGAAGGCCGCCTGCTTTACAGACCTACCACCTGCTGGGCTGCGATGTATCCTGGCGGTGGAATCTAACCACCCGGGCTTTGATCTGGATCAAGAGGGCTGCTCCTGGTTGCGGAACCTCACAAATCAGGGCGTGAGGTGCGCGATGGTTCAATTCCCGTTGCGAAGCAGGCGCGTCGGCTGCGGAGGAATTCTCCGACGCTGGATCCGAAAGCATCCCGACCGTCGCTCCGCGACCTCCATCCACTGCCCCATTATCAGGACCCTCGTCGATCACCACCAAGCGGTCGAAAAGGAGAAACCCTTCATGCTGGTCGAAGCGCGGTGGGCGGATTTCGGTGCCCGGCAGGAGGATTAGTCATTCCAGTTAACCGGGAGCATCCAGGTGGATCCTGCTCGAGTCGCCATCCTGGCGGAGGTTGAAGCGGTTGATGCGCGGGGCCGTCCGCAGCCGTGGCTGCACCACCGGGACCGGCTTGGGCCACCTCGTTTCGGGCGTCGGATCGGGCATCTGGCGGATCTCTTCCTCCCCGAGGTAGGGCACGTTGGCATCCACCCAGGCGATCAGGCGCCGCAGGCTCAGGGGGTCCATCTCCGCTTCGAGGTGTTTTTCGTCCATCGCGATGCGGATCAGTTCGCTCGCGGAGGACAGGTGGGTCAGCGGTTCGAGAGTCGCGAGTGCGGCGGGGCTTTTTTCCCGGTAGCCCTCGACGATCAGGCAACCGGCGATGGAACTCGGGAGTCCGTGTTTGTTGCGCAGCCTGGCATCCACCGGCTGGTACCAGTTGTTGCCGCCGCCGACGAGGGTGACGTAAGGCTCCATGAACTGCGGCGGCAGGTCCGGATAGACCGGGTCGCGGAGCGTGGATTTCCGAAAGGTCAGGTCGAGGATCGCCCGTGCCTTGCCGTCGCCCTGGTGACAGGAGCCGCAGTATTGGTCCACTACCGGCTGGACGAAGCGCTCGTAGCCGATGCTTTCCCCGGCGCCCCATGGCGGGGGTGTCAGTGACAGCGGACCGCGGCGCATGGCGAGACCGCCGCCCGCGTGCACCGGCGAGGAACTCCGTCCTTCATGGCAGCCGACGCACCCTCGTACCTCGCCCGGCATGACACCCGTGAACGAGCGCATCGTCTGGACACAGCGAAACTGCTCGTCCAGCAACTGGAAATGGAGCGCCTTGCCCGGGGGCACCTTGAAGCAGATTGATCCGTCGGACTCGACCGGGGTGGTGCCCAGGATGCGTTTGACGCCGTCGGCCTGGGTTACGGAAATCGACGGTCCGGAGTGCTGGTAGGTCTTCTTCCACGGGGTGTAGGTCTTGGGGTCGATCTGGAGGACCCGCAGATGCTTCACCTTGTCGCGGGGGATCTTTGGCGCCCCCTCGAAGACATTCGCACTGTAGAGGACACCGTGCTTCAACGGTTTCTGGTCCGGGCCGATCACGGGCCATTCCACGCGGTTCCGGATGAGCGGTGGCCGCGGCCGCGGCTTGAGCGGCATCGCGTGCCAGGCGTTGTGCCGGCCGGTGTAGATCAGCTCCCGGTTGCCGGACAAATCCATCAGGTAGAGGCTGAACTTCTTCGTCGCCGGGTGCATGAGCGAGACCAGGAAATCCTCCTCGCTGATCGGGTAAGGGGTCTTGCAGGAGGCATACGGCCCGGGGCGGTAGCCCGGAGATTCAGACTTCTCCCGTGGTCCGTCTCCCACTTCAGGCCAAGGGATCTCAGTGGTCACCTTGGTCAGCCCGTCGGGGTAGTTCATTCCCTTGGCCGGATCGATGATGCCGATCGCTCCCTGGAACCACATGTGGTGACCAACCCCGGTGAACATGACCCTTTCGGTTCCGGGGATCGGGCGCGGTTCCGCCAGAATGTCCGGCCAGACGCTCTGGTTGCCCCAGAACATTGAGACCCCGGTGCCGTCCGGGTTCATTGTCCAGAGCGACTGGGCGCGTTTCTGTTCCTTGTCGGTGTATTCCCAGCGCGTGTAGATGATCCGGCCGTCTGGCAGCAGCGAGGGCAGGTAATCCGGTTCGCAGTTTCTGGAGATCACATAGATGTTTTTGCCGTCGGCATCACAACGGGCGAGAACCGGAGATTGGTGGGTTGGGCCACAACGCACATAAGTGTGAGCCCGGGTGGTCGTGAACATCAGTTTGCCGTCCGGAAGAAAGATGGGGTCGAGATCGTCGTAGTCGCCGAAGGTCAATTGCCGGAATCCCGTGCCGTCGACATTGACTTCATGGAGGTGAAAGGACCGCTTTCCGGCCGACATCAGGCAGAACACGATCTTGTCGGCATCAAAGGAGAGGTCCGGGCGCCACAGGAATCCGGCGTGTTCTTCCGGGACGAGGGAACGCACCGGACTGCCCGGATCCAGGCCATCCAGAATAAGCAGACGCCCCTGGCCCCGGGTGCGATACCCGTGGCGGTGGGCCGACTCGTGGTGGGCACCTGGATAAGGAACGTCGATCAGCAGGATCCGGGAAAAATCGATCGCGGGGTTTTTGAGGGTGATGGTCCGCTTCAGGCGACGAACCGTCAGGTAAAGTTCGACCAGGGCCTGCCCTTCCGCCTCATCGTCGAGTTGTCCCTCCAGCGCGTGAAGTTGGTCCAGATCCGCACTGAAGTCGGATTGTGCGGAGTTCATCCCGAGTCGCTCGGTCAGTGCCCGGGCCCGGCGAATCTCCTCCCGCACGCCCTGGGAGGTCGGGTTGCCCCTGACCTGGAAAAGCCAGTCCTGTTCCAGCGGACCGAGGGAGGCTTCTCCGGCAGTCAGGGAACCGGCGAGCCCATGTGCGGACCAGAGCAGGGTCCCGAAGAGGGCGATGGTGGACTGCCTGAGCTTCATTGTCATGAACATGCGGGGCCAGTACTACGCGAAGAAACCGGCCGATCAATCGGGCGAGGAGAAATTATTGCCGCTCAGGATACTTTGGGGCGGCAGATCAGGACTTCCGAATCCGAATAATTGATCCCTGCCAGGACGTCCTGTTTTCAGGCCGGACTTTCTGGAGGCCCGAAAGCCGGGAATGGAGGTAAAAGGCGCTGCTTCAGGCCATCAGTTTCTTGACTGCGTGGTGTTCCTCGACCCCGGTCAGTCGAAAGTCCAGCCCGAGCGACCGGAAGGACAGGCGGGTGTGATCGATGCCGAGAAGTTGAAGGATGGTTGCCTGCAGGTCGTGGACGTGCACGGGATCCTCGGTGACGTGGAAGCCGAGTTCGTCGGTTTGCCCGAGGGTGATGCCAGGTTTGATTCCTCCACCGGCGAGCCACATGGAGAAGGCCTGCGGGTGGTGGTCCCGGCCCCTGCTGCGGTTGAGGGCTGCGCTGGCCTCAACCATGGGCGTGCGCCCGAACTCCCCGCCCCAGACCACGAGCGTATCATCCAGCATCCCGCGTTCCTTGAGATCCTGAACAAGAGCGGCGCAGGCCTGATCGGTCTGCTTGGCCTGGTTCTTCACGTTGCCCTCAACGTTGGAATGGGCATCCCAACCGGCGTGGTAGATCTGGATGAAACGGGTGCCGCGTTCGGCCAGGCGACGAGCGAGCAGGCAATTGTTGGCAAAACCGGCCTTGCCCGGGTTTGCCCCGTAGAGCTCGAGAGTCTCCTTGGATTCCTTGGACAGGTCCATCAGTTCCGGAGCCCGAGTCTGCATGCGGTATGCCATTTCGTAGGCATCGATGCGCGTTGAGATCTCGGGGTCTCCGACAATGCCCAGTCTTTCCTGATTCAAGTTTCGAATAAGGTCGAGGGAGGCTCGTTGGGCGGATTGGTCGATGCCCTCGGGTGTGGAAACGTGCAGGATCGGATCTCCGCTTCCACGAAAGGGAACTCCCTGATGCTCGGAGGGCAGGAAGCCCGAGCTCCACATGGCGGCGCCTCCGCTCAAACTTCCCCCGCTCTTGAGAACGACGAATCCGGGCAAGTCGTTGGCCTCGCTTCCGATCCCATAGCTTAACCATGAGCCCATGCTGGGACGTCCCGGTATTCCACTTCCCGTGTTAACGAAAAGCTGGGCGGGGGAGTGGTTGAAAAAGTCGGTATGGACGGATTTGACGAAAGCGAGGTCGTCCGCGACCCTGCTCAGGTGAGGCAGGGCGGAGGAAAGTTCCGCCCCGGACTGTCCATGCCTGGAAAATTCGAAGCGAGGCCCGAGAACGGCGGCGTCGGGCTGGATGAAGGCGTAGCGTTGGCCCTTGATCACGGATGGAGGGATGGGTTTGCCTTCCAGTTCCTTGAGCTTGGGCTTGTTGTCGAAGAGCTCAAGCTGGCTGGGGGCACCGGCCATGAAGAGAAAGATGACGCGCTTGGCCTTGACCGGATGGCGCATGAAGTCGGGCTTGCTCTTCGCCCCGAAGGTTTCCCCGGCGAGAAGAGAGGCGAGGGCAACCTTGCCCACGCCGATCCCGCAATCCTTGAAGAAGTGTCGGCGGGTACGATGGAGAAGATGGGAGGAGTTCATGGTTTGGTGATGGTTTCGTCGAGGTTCATGATGACACGGGCCAGAAGGACGCAGCCCGCTTCTTCCGGGGAGGCGTTCTTTTTCCCGGTGACTAATTCCGGCTTCAGCTCGCCCTTGCGCAAGCGTCCGGTCTGTTGATCGAGAAAGGATTGGAGGGCTTTCCGTTCGTTGGCCTGTGGATGGCGGGTCAGGAATTTCCGGAAGAGGGAGGAGACGGGATCCCCGGCATCCTTGTAAGTGGATTGACCGGCCGCCCGGGCGAGTTCCAGGTACATTGCGTCGTTGAGCATGGTAAGCGCCTGCAGGGGGGTGTTGCTCCGGTTGCGCCGGGCAACACAGCCTTCTCCCGAGGTCCCGTCGAAGGTCAGGTATCCAGCGAAGGGGGCGGTGCGCTTGTTGAAGGTATAGATCGACCGCCGGAAACGGTCCTCTCCCTGGGAAACATTCCATTTCGTGTTGCCATAGGCGAGGGCGGTCACGCTGGCCGGTTGGGGCGGGTAGACCCCGGGACCGTACATCTTGGTGGATAACAGGCCACTGGCCACCAGCATGTGATCACGGATTAATTCTCCAGACAGGCGAAAGCGCGGACCTCGGGCCAGCAAACGGTTCCTGGGGTCACGAGCGAGCAGGGCAGGGGAGACCTGCGAGCTTTGACGATAAGTGGAACTGGTCACGATCAGGCGGTGCAGTTTTTTCAGGGAGAGTCCTTGTTTGCGGAATTCGACCGCGAGCCAGTCAAGCAACTCCGGATGATCCGGGGCAGGGGCCTGGGTCCCGAAATCTCCGCTCGTGCGGAGGAGTCCATCCCCGAAAAGGGAGCGCCACGTCCGGTTTACGGTGACCCGGTCAACCAGGGGGTTTCGTTCGCCGGTCAACCAGCGGGCGAAGGCCAGGCGGTTCCTGGGTTGTCCCTCGGGTATGCCTGCGAAGGCCGTGGGAACACCGGCTGAAACTTCCTCCCGGGGGCTGATGTATTCCCCCCGATGGTGCCGGTAGGTCGGGCGCGGATTGTCAGCCGGCCTTTCCTGCATCACAAGGGTATGTCCGAGTCGGGGAATTCTCTTTCTCAGGTCGTCCAACGGTTTGCGGTGCTTTTGCCAGCGAGGATCCTGTTCGAGAAAGCTCTCCCTTAAATGTGCCAGCTGCTGGTCACTTGCGTTGGATTCCCGCACAAGGATGTCTTCGGTAACCGGTCCGTGCTTCTTGGCCTTGGGTTGTCTGGCATCGGAAGTGGCGGAGAGACGAAAACGGCCCAGGCTGACTACGAAGTGTCGCTCGAAGAGCATCTCGATGGAAAACGGAACGTTGGGCGGAATGGGTTTTTCAAGCGGGAGGACCAGGTGATGGGATTGACCGGTCTGTCCGGCGGTCGACCAACCCGAGGAACCGTTCCCATCGATCACATTCTTGGCATCCGCTGATCCGCTGCCGATGCTGATCTTCCCATAGGTGTGGGAAGGGTTGACGATCTTCTGTTTCTGCTCCTGGGCCAACAGGGTGAATTCACTGAGAAAGAAATCGCCCTTGCGGCCCTCGTAATAGCATCGCCCGGGACCGCGATCGGGCAGGCGGTCATCGGGCAGGGCCTCCAGGCGCAGAGCGGTGACCGGCTGGTTGCTCGTGAAGTTCAGTTCAAAGACATCCCGCTTGGTGACGTCGCCGGAGGAAAAAATCGAGCCATCCTCCAGAATCTCCAGTTTGGGAAGGTTGGTCTTCATCGCGGTCGGTCGAATGGTAGTCCATCGGGTGGCGTTTTTTCCCGCGTTCACGACCCAATCCTGAAAGGCTTTCTCGAACCCCGGGATTTCCTTCTGCAAGGCAAGGGTCTTCTCCTCGATTCCTCTCTCGAGATCAGCCTTCTGTCCGGCTTGTTGTTCAGTCTGGAGAAAGAGGTCTGGTTCGTCCGCGTTGTTGAGCAGAGCCATCATCTGGTAATATTCAGTGTTGGTTATGGGGTCGTACTTGTGGGAATGACACTGGGCGCATCCCGTGCTCAACCCCATCCAGACAGTTCCGGTGGTGGCCACCCGGTCAACCATGGCGAGGTAGCGAAACTCAAGGGGATCGATCCCCCCTTCCTCGTTCAGCATGGTGTTGCGGTGGAAACCGGTGGCGACCTTTTGTTCCTGAGTGGAATCGGGCAACATGTCCCCGGCCAGTTGCTCGATGGAGAATTGGTCGAAGGGCATGTCCGCATTGAGAGCCCGGATGACCCAGTCGCGGTAAGGCCAGATTGTGCGGACCCGATCCTTCTCGTAGCCGTTGGTGTCCGAGTAGCGGGCCAGATCGAGCCATTCGCGGGCCCACTTTTCCCCGTAGCGGGGAGAGGCAAGCAACTGATCGACCAATCGCTCGTAGGCGTCGGGACGCTTGTCCTGAACAAAAGTGTCGGCTTGTTCCAAGGTGGGAGGCAACCCGATCAAGTCGAGGTAAAGACGTCGGACGAGGGTGTAGGGATCGGCTTCCCCGGAAGGTTGCAGATTGTTCTTCTCCAGGTTGTCGATGATGAAGGCATCGATCGTATTGCGTCCCCAGTCCTTCTTCGTTTCCGGGATGCTGGGCGAGACGGGTGGAACGAAGGCCCAGTGCCGGTCGTACTTGGCTCCCTCGACGATCCATTTCTCAAGCAGGTTCCTTTCCGGATCAGACAGGGTGACTTTCGAATCGGACGGAGGCATGATTTCCTCCGGATCGTCCGAGCGGATACGGTAATGAAGTTCACTGTCCTCCAGCTTTCCGGGAACAATCACGTCTTTTTTGATGGCTTCTTCCCTTAGATCAAGACGCAGCTTGGCCTTGCGACTTTCCTTGTCGGGGCCATGGCAGGTGTAGCACTTGCTGGCCAGCAAGGGGCGAATGTCCCTGTTGAAATCCACTGCACCCAGGGAGAGGGTGTGGCACAGGAAGAAAGCGAGAATACAGGACTGGAAACTCATTTCAGGGTATGTGTCATTACGGTCCCAAATCTTGCTGCTAATGCCAGGAATTCCCTTCTTCGGGGCCGGTTTTCCGAAGGCCCGGAAGCAGGCACAGGCGGGGGCGTAAACACCGTGACATCCCGCCCGGTCCGCGCAAGTCCGAAGTGGTGCTCAGGGAGTTCGGCGAGGGCCCCCATCCAATGAACAGGTGACAGGAAAAGTTCGACCGCTGGCTCAGACGCCAATGACGCAATGGCTCAGAATTGCAGGCTGGTGAACCTCTGCATGGGATCACTCATTCACCGGTGTCGCTCGACCGGTCGATCCGGGCACTTCGACCACCTCGATCCGGAGCGGGACCTGTTGGCGAGGCGTGACGTGGATGTCAAACGAGTGGAGTCCCTTCGGCAGATCGAGCACCATGCGGGCACCGAGGATTTTGTAAAGTTCGCCCCGGACGATGCCTTCATCGCCGGCGCGCTTGACAATCACGCTGGTCGAATCGTCCAGTAGCATCGCGATACTTCCGGGTGTTGTCACTTCGATCGTGTAGCGCAGGGTCCTGCCCTTGATCTCGCCCGGGGGCAGTGATCCGTCGACGCGGCTGAAGGTCACCTTGTCCCCGATCTCCCATCGCCGGACGAAGGCGTTGGACGGTGCCTTGTAGGCGCCGTCCCTGCCCAGCGACGACAGGTAGGCGACGAGGTCAACGAACTCGCTGCGGTTGAGCGAAGCGGTCAATGCCGGGGGCATCAACGAAACGGGCACGATCGTCTTCGACTGAACCTGGGCGTCTGCGATCTCGGTCTCCTTGCCCGTGCCGTCACGGACAACGATGCTGCCGCCACCCTCGCGGACGAGCGTGCCGGAGATCGCGGTGTTATCCTTCGTTGTCACCGCGACGGTGTGGTAACCCTCCTTGATCTTCGCCGAGGGCGACAACAGCGAATCGATGATGTAGTCGACCGGGGAGCTGGCCCCGAGCGAAACCATGTCGGGCCCGACCTTTCCGCCGCCCCCGGCGATCGCGTGGCAGGCCATGCATGCCAGAGCGGGACGGCGGTAGATCGCTTCGCCCCGGGCGGGATCGCCTGTGGCGATCACGTCCTTCCGGAGCTGCCCGATCTGCCGGGCCGTCAGTTGCTGGGGCATCTTTACAGGCGACGCCGAGGCGGAGAAGATGGATACGAGGTCCGCGCCGCGCTTGCCCGCGGTTGTCGCACAACGGAGACCGAAAGTTGCGACGCCGGGTGGGAGCGATTTGCCCTTCAACGCAGCGGTGAGGGCGGACGGACCGCTCTTTTGTGAGAGGAAGGCGTTGACGATCGTTTCGGTCTCCAGTTCGGCTGCGGGGTCCGACAACAGCTTGGCAGCGGGTGCGGCGGCGGCCTTGGGATCGAGCGGCACAAGAGCCTGGATCGCCTGTCGTCGCTGCCCGACCGGCCGGGCACTTCCGGCGATTTCGGACAACGTCGTGCGATCACCGAAGGCCGCGAGCCCCACGAGAGCGCCCCAGCGAAGGTGCTCGTCCGTCCCGGGGGCCTTGGCAAGGGCAATCAGTTTCGGCTTGGTCGCCTCCACACGCCAGATTCCCGCGAGGTGCGCCGCCTGCGGCTGGTCGAGCATCTCGGACACACGTGACAGGTCGGCTCCGGGCTTTGCGCGGGAGCTGGCGGTGACCAGCGCGGCCAGAGCCGGAACGCGCACCGCGGAATCGGTCAAGGCCCGCTCGTAGAGGACAGTCAGGTGGCCGGGCGTGCCCATCTCACCAACGAGCGCGATCGCGTCGCGTGTTGCCTTCGCGTCGAGCTTCCTGGCCGCGAGCAGTTCCACCAGAGGATTCAACGCCTGCGGCTTTTCGACGGCCTTGATCGCAAACGCAACCTGCTTCGGATCGCCTCCGAAGGTCTGTTTGCCAGCGAGGAACTTCGGGAGCCAGCGATTTTCGAGCCGCCGCATTGTCTCCCACAGTGCAAAGTCGAGATAGGGGTCCATGTTACGATCGAGCGCGCCAAGCGCGATCGATGCCGCCTCGTCGGAGTCGAAGTAGCGGGCGGTATTGACCGCTTCGAGCCGCACCTGTGGATGCTCATCGGCGACCCCGCGCCTGAGCCGTTCGATCCCGCCATCCGAGGGTGGCCCCCAGTCGTCGAGGATCCGCATCGCGGTGGCGCGGGCACGATGATCCGGCGATGAGGCGACCGCGTCCCAGAGCGGCAGTTCCACCACCCCGATGGCCTGGAACGTCCACAGGATCTCAAGGCGATCGTGCTCGAAGGATGCGGACGTGGGTTTGAGTGATGTGAGCCGCTTCCGCAGGGCCTGGGCGACCTTCGTCGCGTCGCGGAGGACGAGTTGCCGGCGCGCCGTGTTGCGCGTGTACTGTTCGGAGGAACCGAGCATGGTGACCAGTTGCGCGATGGATGCACCGACGAAATCCACGCGTTTGATCCCGGGTGCATCGGTGCGGATGAGCCGCCAGATGCGCCCGTGTTGGGTGTCACGGCGCGGGTCACGGAAGTCGACTTCACCGTGGTTGATGATCGGGTTGTACCAGTCCGCGACGTAGAGCGCACCGTCGGGTCCCATCTTGAGGTCGACCGGCCTGAATGCGCGGTGCCTGCTCGTGATGACGTCCGGTTGCTGCTTCGAGATGTAGCCCGAGTCCTGCTGCTCAAGCGCGAACCGATGGGTCCGGTTGCCGCGGAAATCGTTGGCGACGAGGGTGTCCTGCCAGTCGTCGGGGAAACCGCGACCACTGATCACGACGAGACCACAGTATTTGGGCCGCCCGGGGTTCAGGCCGGGCAGGACCCGGCGGTAACCGTTCGCGGTCGCGAATGCCGATCCGCGAAAGGCGTAGTTGATGCCGTGGCCACCCGCGCCATCAGTGGCGAACGACTGGCCCCAGCGGTTGAACCCGTGCCCCCACGGATTGACCAGTCCGCGTGAAACGATTTCGGCCTTGTGAGTATCGGTCTGTAACCGCCAGATACCCGATCCCATCAGCCGTTCGACCCCGTGGGGGGTTTCGGTGTGGGTGTGGATGTAGATCGACTGGTTGAAGTAGAGCGCGCCGTCCGGACCCCACATGAAGGTGTGCAGGATGTGGTGGGTGTCCTCCGTGCCGAACCCGGCGAGGACAACCCGCCGCGTATCGGCCCTGCCATCCCCGTCGGTGTCGCTCAGGTGCAGCACCTCGGTGGAGTTCGCCACGTAGGCCCCGCCGCGATCGTCCGGCAGCACCGCGGTGGGAATCAGCAGGTCGTCGGCGAAGACGGTGCGCTTGTCCGCCCGCCCGTCCCCATCGGTGTCTTCGAGCACGATAATTTCATCGCTCGGCCTGGCGCCCGGCATGATTTGCGGATAGATCGGGCTTGTCGCGACCCACAGCCGTCCGCGCGCATCCCAGTTCATGTGGATCGGGTTCTTGACCATCGGCTCGGCGGCGAACAACGAGATCTCAAACCCTTCAGGAACCTTCAGTTCCCTGCGCTCGTCTTCGGGGTCCAGCGCGTCGACTGTGCGTGGGGCCGGCGGGATCGCCTCAGGTGCCGGCACCAACGGTTTGTTCTGCGCGAATGCGGCGATGCGTGCCTCGGCCTGGGCGATCATGGCATCGAACAGCGGAATTTCCTTTGCGTTCTTCCCCTGCTCGTGCTTGCGGAACCCGCGCAGGTAGGTCTCGTTTTGCGGGCGATAGCGATGGAAGTAGAGATCGTTCTTCCACGCGATCAGCTCGCGCAGCTTCGCAGCTTTTTCGAGGGGAAGCCTGGGAGCGTCGATCTTCAGTTCCGCCAGTGTCCTGTCCGCCATGGCGGCGTAGGCCTCCTCGTTGAGGCGGATGCCGTCGTGCGTGTAGCCGGTTCGCCTGCTCCCGGGGAAGCCTGCTCGAAACAGGTCGATGGCGCGGAGTCCGTGATCGTCGGCATAGCCGATCAGCGCCTTGGTAACAGCGCTACGGTTCGACTGCAAGGTGGCGATTGCATCGCGGATCCGGGGCTTGGTTTCGACCGGTGTGGGGGTGACGATCACGACCCGTCCAGTGTGCCTGCGGACGTGGGTTACGAGTTTGTCGAACCGGGCGAGAAACGGCTGCACGCCGTCAGGTCCGTCGTAGGCCGCGATGGCTCCGTACTCGAGGAAGACGACGGATGGTTTGATCCGGTTGAGTTCGTCCATGAGGCGGCGGTAGCCCTCGGCCGCGCCGCCGAAATAACCGCGCGAGTCGGCCGCGGGTGTGTCGCCGGACCACCCGAGGTTGTAGAACCGCAGCCCCCGATCGGGCCAGCGAGCGGTCAGCGCGGCCTCGAGGTGGTTGTGCTTGATCCGTTGCTCGGTGAATTCGGAGCCGACGAATACCACCGTGTCACCATCTCCGAGTTGGAACGGCACGCCCGGATCGTCGGCGGGAACGGGTTCGGCGGAGTGGACGGACGAGGCGGCGATGAGAATGAGGATCGCCCGGAGCCAAGGGTGTCTGCGCATGCGCGTAGGTTATGCCCGTGATATGCCGGAGGCGAGTCGATGCTTGAAATGTTGTGAAGCAATCCGGGTGGTTGCGAAAGGGGCGGGTCGCGGGAGGTTATTACGGGCAGGAATTCCCTTTTTTAGCCGGAATTTCCCGGGATCGTGGCCACCCCGGGTTCCTCCTGTCCGTGATCTGGTCTGAGAACCAGCCAGTGTTCCCTATCCTCGGTGTGCGCGACATCGAATGAATTGCCTTGAGGCACAAGGATCTCTGTCGAAACTCAAGGACTATGAAGCGCCGGGTGAGAATCGCACGAAATCTGAAGGTAGCATTGGTGTTTCTGGTGAGCGGATTGATGGCGCTGCCCGCAGTCGCCGAGAACTACCAGAAAACCGTCAAGAGATTACAGCCGACCTACTACTACGAACTCAATGAGACTGATCCGGAGGGTGGAGCGATTGACAGCATGGGCAATGCGCCAGCCAACGGAACGTTTAATGGAGACTACGTCAATGGTCCCGCCATGGTGGGAGCTCCGGGACCTTCCGCCGTTTTCAGCGCGGACGATCCTGCCGGGATTCCGGTATTGGGACTGGGCGAGGGAAACGTGGCCCATCACAGCAATAATGCCGGACACGTCACCCTCGGTGATGGCAATGCCTTCGGGGCGAACGCGATGACGGTGGCCCTCTTTGTCAAGGCGGGGGAGGGCGCTCAGGGTGGGGACCGCGTGTTCACCAATAACCTGACCGATCCAACCAGGAGCTTTCAACTCAACATCGGCAACAATGGGCCCGTTCTTGCCGTGGATCCGAGCCAGGCAGGGATTAACGCGGAGAGAACCCTTTACCAGGAGGACAACAGCGGTCCCGACAGGCGCTTTCTTCAGGCGAACTCCGGGTGGTTTCACGTGGTGGTATCCACTGAGGGTCAGACCGGGACAGAACGGGCCTCCAATTTCCGGATGTGGGTCAACGGGGTAGATCGTACGAGCAACCTGCAGCCGGATACTACCGGTTGGGGCACAGACACCGGGATGGCGAAGATCGGGGGGCGCCGTTTCAGTGCGACCGACACCACCACCCATTCAGGCGGTCAGGATGAGGTCGCGATCTGGTTGGACCGGGTGCTCACGGACGAAGAGATTCTTTCTCTCTGGCAGGCGGCGCTCACCGCGAAACCTCAGCGAATCAAGGTGACGGAGATTTCAGTCGACGACGGGCAGTTTGTCATCAAGTGGGAGAGCAGGAGAGGGAAGATCTACAATCTCCGGAGCGCGTCCGACCCCGGGGTATCGAATCCTTTCGACTGGCCCGTGTTTGGAGCGAATGCCGATCTGGCTGCCACTCCGCCGGAGAACACCCTGGCCATTCCCCTTCCGGCTGATCAGAAACGACTGTTTGTCATCGAAGGATTCAACGCGCCGCCGGTGACCGTCTTTTCGGACGATTTCGAGAATGGGCAGGGTGACTGGACCATCGGATCGGTCGGCAACTCCACGACTAATTGGGAACTTGGCTCGCCTTCCGTGGTTGGCCCCTCTGCGGCCAATAGCCCGGCGAACTGCATCGGAACCAACATCTCCGCAGACTACACCGGGGAAGCGGATGTCTGGCTGCGTTCACCGGCCATTGATTTGACCCAGGCTGGCGGGGCGACACTGAGCTTGTTTCAGTTCGCCGATATGGAACAGGGATTCGACGAGGGAGCAATCAAGGTTCTCGATGCCGCCGACGACTCGATCCTCGCAACCGTGGAATCGCCCATCGACGGCCTGGGAGAATCCTGGACTGAATTCAGCAAGAGCCTGCCTGCCGAAGCACTCGGCAAGAACATCAGGATTGAGTTTCGCTTCGTGTCAGACGATATCGAACACTTTGCCGGGTGGTATATTGACGACGTTGTGGTGACTGTCCCGTAGGGGTGTCAAGGGGCGGAGATCCGACGGCATCGGGATGATTTCGATCACCATGCTTGCCGGTGCTTGTTTCCAGGTTGTATTCAATGCCCATGAAAAAGAGACTCCCGGTTCTCCTCCTTCTCCTGTCCTGTCTTGCCAGCCAGGCGGACAGAGCAGCCCGGCCGAACATCGTCCTGGTGATGGCGGATGACCAGGGCTGGGGAGACATGGCCTACAACGGGCACCCGCATCTCGTAACGCCCCAATTCGATAAGGCTGCCCGGGAGGGCCTGCGTTTCGATCGATTCTATGCCGCCGCACCGGTCTGTTCGCCCACCCGTGCCAGCGTCATGACCGGGCGCACGCCCAACCGGATGGGGGTTTTCAAGTGGGGTTATCCGATCCGCCCACAGGAGACGACAATTGCGGAAGTGCTCAGGGAGAATGGCTACCGGACCGGCCACTTCGGGAAATGGCACCTCGGCTCCGTGCGCAATGCCAGCCCTGCCAGTCCGGGGGCCAACGGATTTGAAGTCTGGGCCAGTGCTCCCAACTTCTACGAGAACGATCCCATCTTTTCCTTCGGGGGAAAGGCGCAGCAGACCAGGGGCGAGAGTTCGATGGTGACCGTGCGATTGGCACTGAGTTTCATGAAGAAGGCGGTAGCGGATGACCGGCCCTTCTTTTCGGTGGTCTGGTTCGGTTCACCCCATGGACCGCACCAGGCGGTTGCCCGGGATCGCGCCCCCTATCAGAAACTGCCGGAACGCGATCAGCACTTTCTGGGTGAGATCAGCGGGATGGATCGGGCCTTTGGTGTGTTGCGTGATCAGCTCGGGGAGTGGGGGATTCGGGAAAATACCATTCTCTGGTATTGCAGCGACAATGGCGCATTGCCGAGAGTCGGTTCAACCGGTGGACACCGCGGCAACAAGGGCAAGGTTTATGATGGGGGTCTCCTCGTCCCGGCCATCCTTGAGTGGCCGGCCCGCATCAAGGCCCCACGCGTGACCAGGATGCGCTGCACCACCAGCGACATCTATCCCACTTTGCTGGAGATCACCGGGGCGAAACCAGAGAAGCAACCTGTCCTTGATGGCATCAGCCTTCTGCCTCTCATCGACGGGAAGAGCGAGCAGCGCGCCAAACCGCTCGGGTTCTGGGACGCCCCCCGTCCGGGGATCGGAACTCCTTCCGCCAAGTGGATGAGGGAGTTGCTGGATGCGCAGGCAGGGGGGGAAGACCTCCAGCCTCACGCGTCGAGTTTGAAGGCTGCCCGGCTACCCGATCCGAAGCATCCTCTCGATTCCTTCCCCGGTCATGCCGCCTGGATCAGTGGCGACTGGAAGCTTCATCGGATTCAGGGCGGAAAATCCGGAAACGCCCGCTGGGAGCTCTTCAACCTCGCCAGCGATCACCAGGAGGAACAGGACCTCCTGGGCAGGGAGCCCAAGCGGGCAAAACAGATGCAAGGCGAGCTCGACGCCTGGCTGCAGTCGGTGGCCCGGAGTTTTAACGGCGAGGATTACTGAGAGCGCCGACAGGCCTTGGGGAGGGATCCTGGGAGTGGGAGAAAATCGCTTTTTGGGGGCGGGGTTCCTGGGGGCTCGAAAGCCGGGGGGTGCAGGCCGAATGCACCAGGGCCTTTTTCACAGCAGGATATCCTTGATGACGTGCCCATGGACGTCGGTCAGTCGAATGTCCCGGCCGCCGAAGCGGTAGGTCAGCTTCTCGTGGTTGATTCCGAGCAGGTGCAACAGAGTGGCGTGGAGATCGTGTATCTGTAATGGCTTGTCCACCGCCTTGTAGCCCCAGTCGTCGGTTGCGCCATAGGTCACCCCCGGCTTGATCCCGCCTCCGGCCATCCAGAGGCTGAATCCGTATTGGTTGTGATCCCGGCCCTTTCCCCCCTGGGCGAAGGGGGTGCGTCCGAATTCCCCGGACCAGACAACCAGGGTTTCATCCAGCAGGCCGCGTGACTTCAAATCGCGGATCAGGCCGGCAATGGGCTGGTCCACCGCGCGCGCGTTTGTGCTGTGATTCGTCACCAGGTCGTTATGTGCATCCCAGCGCTGGTATCCATTCACCATGGGGATGGTCAGCTCGACGAAACGGATGCCCCGCTCGATCAGTCGCCGGGCGATCAGGCATTCCCGCGCATAGGTCTGCGTGTGCTGGTACCCGGCATCGAAGCCATAAAGTTTTTTTGTGGCTTCGGTTTCGCCGTCCAGGGACATGACCTCAGGGACGGCCAGCTGCATCCGGGCCGCCAGCTCGTGGTTGGCAATTGCTGATTCCAGAGCGTCGATGCCCCCGGCCGTGACTCCGTTCAGCTGCTGCGCCAGGCGACGTTTGATCTCCTGGGCCCGGTCGATATTCTCGTTCGGCTTCACATTGGCAAGCGGGGTGCCGATGACGTTCAACAGGTTGCCACGGTAGGTGGCAGGAAGAAAGCCGTTGGAAAAATTATCCAGGCCACCGGAGGGGATCTGACCGCCGTTGAGCACGACGTAGCCGGGGAGGTTTTCGTTCTCGCTGCCCAGCCCGTAGTTGGCCCACGCACCCACGCTCGGTCGACCCTGCAGGCCCGATCCGCTGTGCAGGTAGTAACAGGCGCTGGTGTGCTCGGGAAAAGTGGTGGTCATCGATCGAATGATCGCCAGTTCGTCGGCCAGTCCGGCGATGTGGGGGAACAATTCGCTGATCCAGGCCGCGCATTGCCCGCGTTGCTTGAACGCCCATGGGGATTTCATCACCTTCCCAACATTCTCGAACTGGGTGGCCTCGATCCTGCCGATGGCCTTGCGCGGGTCCTCCCCGTGATGCCGGGCCAGCATCGGCTTGTAGTCGAAGGAGTCGACCTGGGAAACCCCGCCTTCCATGAACAGGAAAATCACATTCTTTGCACGCGGGCGGTAATGCGGAATCATGGGCGCCCCGGACAAGCCGGCCAGGGCCAGACCGCCAAAGCCGAGTGAGGTCTTCTGCAGGAAATCGCGACGAGTGAGGAAGGGAGGCTTCATTTCAGGCAACTGTCAGCAATTCTCTTTTTCGGGCCGGGCCTCCCGGAGGCCCGGGAGCCGGGGGAGAGGGAAGGAGGATCTGGTTCCCGGCACAGGAAATACGAGTTAGGGGCTCAGCATCATTGGGACCCGGGAAAACCCGAGGGGAGATCGAGTTGGCAGGGTTGATTCCTCTCACATGTTATTTGTGCATGCGGCATCGGCTTGGTGATAATGGCTGACAGGGTTGGGTATGAATACCATTGGATAACTTCATACCCTGCATGGAATCATCTGACAAGTGGCTGACCCCGGCATATAAGGGTGATGTGGTGGCCAGGGTTGAAAGTTTGAGAGGGGATTTTCCGGGGATGGCGTGGAAGGGGTAAAGGGATTGCATTTCCCGTTGTGACTTCTCTGTTTTTTGATTTCATCAGGTGAGCGTTTATTGATGAAAACCCTGCTGGCATTTCTTGTCCCTCTTTGTCTGAGCGCGACTCCTGAGTGGAGTGTCTGGCGTGGACCGCAGGGAAACGGAAACTATGACCATGAGACGACGTGGAAACATGAATGGCCGGAGTCCGGGCCTGAAATTCTCTGGCGTGTGCCGGTGCACCTCGGGTATTCCGGTATCGCAGTCAGTGAAGGCCGCGCCTATACGGTTGGGAATCTCGATGGTGAAGATCTCATCCAGTGCCTGGATGTCGAAACGGGAAAGTCGATCTGGACTGTTCGCTATCCCCAGGAACTGGTGCCCAAGTATAATCCGGGTGGTCCGAATGCTTCGCCGGTCATTGAAGGCAAATGGCTCTATCTCCTGAGCAAGCAGGGACTGCTGTCCTGTCTCGACAAGGTCAGTGGTGAAACACGCTGGCGAACCGATGTGGCGGCGCTGGCCAGGGCCCCGATGCCAACCTGGGGATTCGCCTCGTGTCCTGTCATTATTGGTGATCGGCTCTTCCTCAACGCGAACACATCCGGCATCGCCCTCGACAAGAATACCGGGAAGCTGCTGTGGAACTCCGCTCCCGGCTCCGGGGGCTACGCGGTTCCGGTTCCACTTATCTGTAAGAAACAGGCAGCGCTTGCGATTTTCGGTTACGCGGCGATGCACATTGTTTCCCAGAATGCGGGAGAGCTTCTCCGGAAGATCGACTGGGCTACCAGGATGGGGGAGAATTCTGCTGATCCCGTTATCATTGGTGATGATGTGTATCTTTCTTCGTGGTGGGACATGGGAGCGGCACTTTTCGATCCCAATGAAGATACGGTCGATGCGATATGGACGAATAAGGAATTCCAGAATCATATATCGGCGCCTGTGCTTCATGACGGTTATCTCTATGGCTTTGACGGTCCGGTGCATCGCAAGGAAAAAGGAGCCCTTCGTTGTGTCGATGCTGCCAGTGGAAAGACCCGGTGGTCGCATGAAGCCCTGAAAGGATCCCTCATCCTCTCACAAGGCAAACTGATTATCCTGAGCAACAATGGCCGCCTGGTCGTTGCGAAAGCTTCTCCCGACGGTTACGAGGAACTTGCTTCCCGCCAAGGTTTCGGCAAACGGACCTGGGCACCCCCGGTGCTCCACCGGGGAAAACTCTATCTGCGGGATGCCGATGGCTGGGCGATCTGCCTGGACCTGGGCGATTAGAGCGAGTTGCAGGCCAGGGGACGGAATACGGGGATCAGGAAGTCAGACTGAATGACGGCTTGCCTGGAGAATCGGACGAATAATTGCACCGCTCGATCTCAAGAATGGAGGGCTGGATAGAGGTTTCATGCGGAAAGGGGCTTGGAAGGGGTCAATTGCCGGGGGATGGCTTTCCGGGAGCCGGGGTTCCTGGAGGCCCGGAAGCGGGATGCAGAGAGGCAGGGAAATAGTGGGCTGGAGTTGTCGAGAACCCGGGCGGAATATGGCAGAGTGATCTGACGCGCGGCAGCGATCAGGGTTCGGTTTCCCCATCGATGCGACGCGGAATGTTCCAACCCGAAAGAGAGCCCCGGATGCCAGCAGGAAAACTCCTTGCCCTGTTCCTTCCTGTCGCCATGCAGTTGACGAGCGTCGCCGGTGCGCGACCGGCTGCCGGGCAGGTTGATTTCGGGACGCTGTTGAGTGACATGGTCGATCGCAGGAAGGTGGCGGAATTCCCCAGCCCCGAGTTTCTGTGCAAGCAGTGCAGCAGTTACAACCGGGAGTCGGTTGCCCCGGACAAGCCCGGCTGGTTTGCCAACGCGGATTCGTCGTTCTTCGATGGCCATCAGGACGTGGATGGCAGACGGGAATGGATCATGATGGATGTTGCCGGGCCAGGAGCAATCGTCAGGTGGTGGCTGACTCAACAGAGGTTCGAAGGGACGGTCCGGATCTACCTGGATGGTTCGGACGATCCCGTGTATGCGTCAACGGCGGATGATCTCGTGGGGGGCGATGGGATCGTTGGAAAGCCGCTCAGCAACGTGGTCGGATGGAACGGAAGAAACCTGTATCTCCCCATCCCTTTCGAAAAGCACTGCAGGGTTACCTACGACGGTCCCAACCTTCATGACACCGGCAAGTTCGAAGACTGCATCTACTACAACATCAATTATGTCAGCTATCCCGGGGGAACCAGGGTCCGGACCTTCTCGAAGCGTGACCTGACGACTCATGCCGACCTGCTCGCCCGGGTCCAGAAAAGTCTGTTACAGCCCGGGCAGGACAGAATCGCCGCGACCCGGACGGTGGCGGGAGGCGTCAAGGCCATCAGGGAGGGCGGGAGCCTGGTTCGTCAAATCGATGGCGGCGGAGCGATTACCTCTCTCAAGGTAAAACTGGATGCGGACGATATCGGTCAGGCCCTGCGGACGGTCGTTCTCAGTATCAGTTGCGACGGCAGGGAAAGAGTGCTGGTACCGGTGGGAGGCTTTTTCGGCTGCGGCCCGGGCCTGAACCCGTTTCAGGACTGGTGGCGGCAGGTGGAAGCGGACGGCTGGATGACCTGCTGGTTCCCGATGCCGTTCAAGGAGAAGGCCACCGTCCGGATCCTCAATCACGGCGACAGTGACGTCTCTGTCGAACTGGGTGACATCGGACTGTCGGACTGGAAGTGGACGGACCGGACCATGTATTTCAACAGCAGTTGGCGTAGCCAGAACAGAATGGCTACGGCCAGGCCGATGGACTGGAACTACCTGACGGTGTCCGGCAAAGGGGTCTACGTGGGCGATACCCTGGCTTTGTTCAACCGGGCCCTGTTGCCGCATCCCAGAGGAATCGGTACCTGGTGGGGAGAAGGCGATGAGAAGATCTTCGTCGACCGGGAAGCCTTCCCCTCCAGCTTCGGAACCGGAACGGAAGATTACTACGGCTACTCCTGGGGCGTTGGCGGAACGTTTTCGGCTCCCTTCCACGCGATGCCGCGAGGGGAGGCCAACGGGAATTATACCAAGCCCGGGCATACAACCAACACCCGGGTCCGGTCGCTGGATCGGATTCCGTTCAAGAGCCATCTTCAGGTCGATATGGAACTGCTGCACTGGCAGCAGAGCGCGTTGGTCGACTATGCGGCCACGACCCACTGGTATGCCACGGAAACGACAACCGGCAAGCGGGAGGTCACCCCTGAGATGGTACGGGTCAAAGTCGGTGACCTGTCGGCCTGGAAGGAGTCACCGGGCGGGAAGCTGCCTGAACCAGGCGATGCGGACTTTCCCCGCCCCTCGCCCAGTGCCCGGCACGATCAGAAAGTGAAGGCGGCCGGAGGCGGGAGTTACGACGTGGTCCTCGTCGGCGACTCGATCACGCACACCCTCGGCGAACTGGGTGGCAAATACGAGCCGGTGAAGGACGTCTGGAACAGGCACTTCGCCCCCCTCAACGCCCTCAACCTCGGGCACAACGGTTATCGGACCGAACAGATCCTCTGGAATCTGCAGAACGGTGAACTCGACTTCAAGCGGGCGCCCAAAGTGGTCATGCTCCTGATCGGCACCAACAACACCGACGATCGTCACTTCAAGAGTGTCCACACCGCTGAGCAGGTCTTCGCCGGGACCAAGGCGATCGTGGGAACGATCCGGAAACGTCACCCGGGGACAAAGGTCCTGGTGCTGAGGATCTTTCCTCGCGGCGGTGACGATGAGGAAGGCGTCAGCCCGCCGGCATTCAATTCGTCGGCCAGGTGCATTGAGACCTGTCGTCGTGCGGGCGAACTCACCAGCCGGCTGGCGGACGGTAAAAAGATCTTCTGGCTGGACGTCAACCACGTCTTTCTCCGGCCCGATGGCAGCATCAACACGAAACTGATGTGGGACCTGCTTCACCCCAGCCCCGCCGGTGCCGACGCCTGGGCAAAGGCCGTCATGCCGACGCTCAGGAAACTGTTGAGCGACAAACCCGTTCCGGCAATCCAGCGGGCAGGAACAAGCGGGTCACCGGCTTCTGACAAGTAGTCCGCTTCCTGGCGGCGGGGCACCCGGATACAATCACCGGCAGGAGCATGTTTGCCCTTTTGAATTAACTGCCGGGAAGGTTTTTCCAGGCCGGGCCTCCGGGAGCCCGGGCAGGTGGGAGTACAACGTGAATTCCCGGACCCCGTCCCCGCTTTCGCGGGCGTGTCCCTGGCGATGGATTGTGATGAGCGCGGTGGGAAAAAGTTTCAGGTGATGATCTCTTTGATGGGAACGGCGTGCTCTACTCCGGTGAGGCGGAGGTCGAGCCCCTGGAACTTGACGGAGAGCCGTTGATGATCAATGCCGAGCTGGTTGAGGATGGTGGCGTTGATGTCGCGGATGTGCACCGGATCCTTGATGATATTGTAGCAGAACTGATCGGTCAGTCCGTGGCTGACGCCCCCCTTGATCCCGCCGCCGGCCATCCACATGGTGAAACACTTGGGGTGGTGATCGCGGCCGTAGTTGGTGCGGGTGAGTTTGCCCTGGCAGTAGACCGTGCGTCCAAACTCACCGCCCCAGACGATGAGGGTGTCGTCCAGCATGCCCCGTTGTTTGAGGTCGGTGATGAGAGCCCTGGTGGGTTGGTCGATATCGCGGCATTGGTTGGGCAGGTCCTTGGGGAGTTGATTGTGCTGATCCCATCCGCGGTGGAAAATCTGGGTGAAGCGAACCCCGCGTTCGGCAAGCCGGCGTGCCATGAGGCAATTGTAGGCGAAGGTCCCGGGCTTGCGGCTGTCGGGACCGTAGAGGTCATGGACGTGATCCGGTTCGTTCTTGAGATCAGTGAGTTCGGGAACGGAGGCCTGCATGCGGAAGGCCATTTCATACTGCGTGATGCGATCCCGGATCGCAGCGTCTCCAACCTTCTCGAACTGGCGTTGATTGAAGGCGTTGACACCGTCGATCATGCTGCGCCGGAGACCGCGGCTGATGCCTTTCGGATTCGTGAGATAGAGGACGGGATCACCGCTGCCCCGGAGCATGACACCGGAATGTCTGGACTGGAGGGGTCCGCTTCCCCAGAGGCGAGCGAAGAGAGCCTGAGCTTCCTTGCGGCCGGTCCAGGTGGCGTTGAGGACCACAAACGTTGGAAGGTTTTCATTCATGCTGCCCAGTCCGTATGAGAGCCAGGATCCGAGAGAGGGGAGTCCTGGAATCTGTCGTCCCGTCTGGATGTAGGTGATGGCGGGGTCGTGATTGATCGCCTCGGTCCACACCGTTTTGACCACGGCCATGTCGTCGACCACCTGGGCGGTGTGGGGGAGGAGTTCGCTCACCCAGGTTCCGCCCTGGCCATGTTGCTTGAAGTTGAACATGGAGGGAGCGATGGGGAACCGGCTTTGCCCGGAGGTCATGGTGGTGAGGCGCTGACCCATGCGCACCGTATCGGGTAGATCGGTGTCGAATTTCTCGGACATGGCGGGCTTGTAGTCGTACATGTCCATCTGGGACGGTGCGCCCGACATGAAGAGATAGATGGCCCGTTTGGCCTTGGGAAAGGGCATCACCGCCGGGTGAACCCGAGGCCTTGAATTGGCTGCTCCGAGGGTGTCGGACCGGGAGAGCAGGGAGGCCAGGGCAGCACTTCCCAATCCCTTGGCTCCGCGGCCGAAGAACTGTCGGCGTGTTTCTGCATTTACGGTTTCGTCGAAGAGGTTCATCGCATCAGTTCTTGGTGATAGTTTCATCGAAGTTGAGGATCTGGCTCGCGATCATGATCCAGGTCGCCAGCTCGGGGGCGGGAATGGCGGGGTCAGCCTTGGTTTCGCCGATCGATACGAGATCCGTGGCGGCGGGCGGATCCTTCTGGAAGCAGGTTCGGAATTTCTGGAGCGATTGCTCGATGAGGGTGTGTTCCTCGTCATCGAAGGTTCGTGCGAGCACCCGTGAGGTGATGTGGTTGAGCCGGGCGCGGTGGTCGTTGCCACAGGCGTTGATGGCGTTGGTGGCGAGGTGGCGGGCGGCCTCGATGAACTGGGGATCGTTCATGAGCGTGAGAGCCTGGAGGGGAGTGTTGGTCCTGTCGCGCTGGACAGTGCAGGATTCACGGGAGGGGGCGTTGAAGACCTCGAGGGAGGGTGGGGCCGCAGTTCGTTTCCAGAATGTGTAGAGGCTGCGGCGATAGAGTTTATCCTCGTGATCCTGGACGAAGCGCGCGGTGTTGGAGCGGGTATAGCCAACCGCAAACCAGACTCCGGAAGGCTGGTAGGGTTTGACGCTGGGTCCACCCAGGTCGCGCACCAGCAGTCCACTGGCGGCAAGTGCCTGGTCGCGGATCATTTCGCCATCCAGCCGGAAGCGAGGACCGCGGGAGAGGAGACGATTGGCGGCATCGAGATTGATCTTCCGGGGAGTGGAGGAGGAGTCCTGCCGGTAGGCCGCGGAAGAAACAATGAGGCGCAGGACATGCTTCATGTCCCAGCCGGATTCACGAAACTCCACCGCGAGCCAATTGAGAAGATCCGGGTGACTGGGGCGTTGCCCCATGGTGCCGAAGTCGCCGGCGGTTTCCACGATGCCGGTGCCCATGACCTGCTGCCAGAGTTGATTGACACTGACACGGGCAGTGAGGGGATGGTCGGGTTCCATGAGCCACCGGGCAAGGCCGAGGCGGTTGGCGGGAGCATCCTTGGGCATCGGAAGCATGGCGGCGGGGGTCCCGGGAAAAACTTTTTCCTGCGGTTGGTCGTACTCGCCGCGTTTGAGGATGTGAGCAAACGGCTTGGAGGGTTTCTCCTGCATGACAAGCGTGGTGGCGCCACGCTTGCGGATGGCGGCGCGTTCGGATTCCAGAGCGGCGATCCGGTCCTTGAGAATGCGATAGGAGGTGTCCTCCTGCTCGAGGTAGTAGCGCAGGATGGTTTCGTTCTGCTTGCTGGTGCGCTTGGGTTGTTCGATGGCCAGGAGATCGGTAATGACGCCACCCTTGGCGAGTCGACGCACTTCGTCAGGTTTGAGCTCGCGTTGGTAGAGCCGGAAGTCGTGGAGTCCTCCGTTGGTAAACCCCTGTCCGGTATTGCGCCGGCCCAGTTTCAGGGAGGTGGTGGTGCGAATGGTATTGCCCAGGAAATCGCCCTCCACCTCCACGTCCTGTGGTGCTCCATCGAAGTAGATCTTCACTCCGGCGGCCTTGCTCGATCCGTCGTAGGTGACAAAGACGTGGGTCCATTTGTTGGTGGAGAGGGGTTTTTTGGTGAGCACCTTGAGGTAGTTCTCCGGCCAGGTGTAGATCAGGTGCATGGCCACGCGGCTGTCCTGCAGCCAGAGATCCCAGCCGCGGTGACCGTCGTCGCGGTCCATGCGGGCGACAGCAGCTCCGTTGCCGCGGGCCGGGGTCTTCAACCAGGCGCCGTAGGAGAACGCCTGATCCCGCTCGAAGTCTCCCAGATCACCGAGTTCCACGTAGGAATTCCCCGTGAACTGAACGGCCTTTCCGGTGAAGCCGTCGACCCAGGCGACCTTCTCCACAATGGGATAGGGGTGGTCTTCGCTGTCCTTCAGGCTGCGGCCCTCACCCTCGTTGATGGGGAGATGAATAACGAGGTCGTCGGTCCCCACCGGTTTCCGCTGGGCGTCGTCGTTCTGCCACTCCATGAAGTCGGGCATGGCATTGGCTTCCCGGTTGGCGAGTTGCTTCTGCAGAGAGGCGGATTCGTCGTCAAGGGCGAACCAGCGTTTGCGGTCTGCGCGGGCGGGCACGAAGATATTGGGCGGAGTGTCCTTGGCATTGCCGTCCATGGCTTTCTGGGTGGAGTTGCGGAAAAAGGCGCTCAGTTGATAGAAGTCACGCATGGTGAGGGGATCGAACTTGTGATCATGGCACGATGCGCAGTCGGCATTGAGACCCATCCAGACGCGGGTCATGGTGGCGACCCGGTCCTTGGCGTAGATGGCGTTGTATTCCTCCGCGATTGCTCCACCTTCGGAGGTGGTGACGTTGCAACGGATGAATCCCGTGGCGACGCGCTGGTCGAGTGTGGGGCTGGGCAGAAGGTCGCCGGCGAGTTGTTCGATGGTGAACTGATCGAACGGCATGTTGGAGTTGAAGGCCTTGATGACCCAGTCACGGTAGGGCCAGATCTCGCGATAGTTGTCGAGGTGGAGTCCGTGGGTGTCACCATAGCGGGCGGCATCCAGCCAGTAGCGGGCGCGGTGTTCGCCGTAGTGAGGGGATGAGAGGAGGGTTTCTACCAATCTGGCATAAACCTTGTTGGTGGGAAGAGGGTCGTTGACGAAGGCTTCCACGGCGTCAGGGGAAGGTGGCAGGCCGGTGAGGTCGAAGGAGACGCGGCGGATGAGAGTGCGGCGGTCAGCCTCGGCATTCGGTTCGAGTCCTGCCGCTTCAAGGCGGGCGAGGATGAAGTGGTCGATGGTGTTCCGCGGCCAGGTCTTGTTCTTTGCGGTCGGCGGGGTGGAGCGGACAGGGGGGGAGAAGGCCCAGTGCTCTTCGTAGTCGGCGCCCTCGACGATCCATCGTTCGATCAGGTCGATCTCCGCTGTGCTCAGCGTCTTGCGGGTCTTGGGAGGAGGCATGACCTCGTCCTCGTCCTCGCTACGGATCAAGTGCATGATCTCGCTCTCGATGGGATTGCCCTTGACGATGGGTTGTGGATCGCCGTCGGGACGCGGGGCGAAGGCGAACTCGGCCTTGTCGAGACGCAGTTTCGCCTTTCGAGTGGAGGGATCGTTCCCGTGACACTTGAAACACTTGTCCGAAAGAAGGGGCTGGATGTCCTTGCTGTAGGAAATCCGGATCGGGTCGGGGGCGGCGTTCCCGATGGTGACTCCGAGCAGAAGGACCGTCAAGGTGGAGGTGGATTTCGGAATCGAAGAGATCATGGCTGTATCGAGCGGGAAGACTAAACAATATATACGGATTTATTACCCTTCATCTCGACACACCATCATGGGAGCGTAAGCGAATGAATGCGGATCTATTACCCTTCCTCTCCACGCACCATCATGGGAGCGCAAACAAATGACCTTTTGATCCCTCGCCACCCCGATGCTGTTGTTGAGCGGCCCGGTCCTGGGCCGCGACAAGCCCAACGTCCACTGCCGGGGATGTTCCTTTTTCAGGCCGGGCCTTCAGAAGGCCCGGGAGGGGGCAGGTCCTCCGATTGATTCAAACACCTGCCGGCTCTGGATCTCGGCCGGCGGGTTATCCCATGAATCCGACCTTCTTGAAGTCCTCGTTCAGGATCGGCTTGGCCTTCCCCTTCATCCAATCCTCAATCACGGTTGCGTAGATGCTTCGGAAATCGATGTCGAACTTGAGATCCCCCTTGTCGAGGTCGGTGAGGCTGGGGTGCTTGCCGTAGAGGCCGCCCTTCACGGGGGCCCCCGCCACGAAGAGGCAGTTGCCCTTCCCGTGATCGGTTCCGCCGCTGGCATTCTCGGCGACGCGTCGACCAAACTCGGTAAAGGTCAGGAGCGTGACACGATCCTTGTTCCCCTGCTGGGCAAGGTCGGTGAAGAAACTCTTCAGGGCCTGGTCGAGCTGGGAAAGCAGCTGGCCATGGCGGTTCGCCTGACCCTGGTGGGTGTCGAATCCGCCGTGACTCACGTAGTAGACCCGTGTCGGCATACCGCCCGCGATCATGCGCGACACAAGGTTGAGACTGCGGGAAACAGGTGTCCCGGCGTATTGCACCTTCGACTTGTACTTCGAGGCCAGGCCCAGGATCCTGTCAGAACTGACCCGTGCATCCATTGCAACCCGCTCGAGAAAGGCGAGATTGTTCTCGCCGGCTTTCCTGCCGGGCTTGCCGACCTCCTCCAGGGAACTTCCTGTCGCGTCATCCGGTGAGTTGAGTTCCGCGAAGAATTCTTCCGCCAGGGCCTTCTCCCCGCCTCCATGAATCCAGCGGTAGAGTTCCGGGGTGGAGAGGCTGATCCCCGGATTCTTCATCGCGCCGAAGGATTCCGGCTGAGTCTTCTTGAGGCTTATTCCCACTGTCGGATCGGCCCCTGCGCACTCGTGGTCGAAGTAGCGGCCCAGCCAACCGGTGCTGGAGCGGTTCCGGGTGTCGGCGGTCTCCCAGATCGAGGTTGAGACGAAGTGGGAGCGGTTCGGGTTCGGGTAGCCCACCCCTTGCACAATTGCGAGTTCACCCTCGTCGTAAAGACTCCCCATGAATCCGAGATTCCCGCTCAAGGCGAGGTGATCGTTGATCTTCCTGAGATCCTTCACATCCTTTCGCAAGCGCGGGCGGGCCTTGTGGTAGGCGTCATCGGCGTAGGGCACGACGGTGTTGAGTCCATCATTGCCCCCGGCCAGTTGCAGGACCACCAGGATACGGCTGTCCTTGCCGGTTTCGGTCTGGATCGCGGAGTCTTTGGCCTCCTTGTCCAATTGCGCGAAGGTCCGCTCCAGGAACATCGGGACAGTGCACGCCGCGGAGGCGCCAAGGGCCGAGGTCTGAAGAAACTCGCGACGCGTTTTCAGGGAATCACTCATGGCTGTTCAGGATGGTAATTGGAATCTGTTTTCAAATCTCCAGCGAACTCAGGTGAGCTGGTAGTAGGGTGTGCTCATCATGAGATGGACGAGCTCGGCCACCTCCTTGTCGGTAAAGACCTCTCCTTCCTTCGACTTGGCATATTTTTCAAAGGTCTCGCGCTGACGTGGTTCGAGGTCATCCTGGAAAAGGCGGAGGGTCAGAGCCTGCACCAGCCTGGTGGAATCCTCGCGGAGTTCGGCGGGGGCGATCTTCCGGTAATCCGGGCCCTTCCACAGGCGTGCCGCCATCCGTGGATCCCCTCCCGGCCTCTTTCGCGGCGGGGCCTTCCCTCCCGGCCTCTTTCGCTGCGGACCATTCCGTGCCATCCCGTCGCCGGAGCCCTTCGTGACGAAGCCGGCCACATTGTAGCGGGTCAGGAGACTGTTGGTGTTGATCCACGCCTGTCCCCAGTCCCAACCCGCCACGTTGGGCGGCATCAGGAGCTGCTGGCCCAGCTGTAATTGAGTGAACTGGAGGTATCGCCCCGGCATGGCCTCGAGTTCGAGCTGGCGGAACATCTGGGCCAGGAACTCGACCGGACTCTTGATGCGCGTCCGGATGGTGCGGTCGGAATAGAAATCGCTGGAGAGAAAAATCGCGCGGAGAACCGGCTCGACTTCAAACCTGTTTTCCGAGAACAGCTTTGCAAGCGCCTCGACTGTTTCCTGGGAAGGATCTTCGTAAGCAAAGTATTCCCAGAGCTTCGTCGGGATGTAGCGCGCGGCCTGGGGCTGTTTGAAGACGATCTCAAGGATGTCGTTCCCATTGAACCGGCCGGTCTCTCCCATGAAGGTCTTGTCACCGCTGTCCCAGGCCCGCCTGTTGTGGATCACTCGTCCGTTTTCGCGGTTCATGAAGTATCCCGTGAAAGCCCGTGCCGCCGCCGTGATGTCCTGTTCACCGTAGTTGCCCTCTCCCAGGGTGAAGAGTTCCAGCACCTCCCGCGCAAAGTTTTCGTTCGGTTTGCCCCTCTTAGAGGTTGCGGTGTCGAGGTAGATCATCATGGCCGGGTCCACCGCGATCTTATGGGTCAGCTTCTTGAAGTTTCCGGTGGCGTGGTCGCGGAAGAGCTGGTTCTGCCGATAGACAAACTTCGGCTGCCGGACCTTCTGCAGGCTGCTGGGGAAGTGGTCATGCCAGAAGATCGTCATCTTTTCGCGCAGGGGTGCCCCGGACTTCATGATCCGGTTCATCCACCAGTCCTGGAGCTGCCCTCCCAGTTCGCGTCGTGCGCGCTGCATCTGCTGATTGAGCTGGCGGCGCTTGCGGTCGCGTTCTTCCGGGGTCATGTCCCTGCTGTTGCGACGCAATTCCATGAATTTCTCGCGCAGTTCACGGGTTCGGGGATCGTTCTCCGCGGTCGCCCACTCCGGCGCAGGGAACTTGTCCATGGCCTCCGCGGGCTTCAGAAGAGACTCCACCGCCTTCCTGCGTCCGAAGGCATGGAAAGTCTTGATTTGTGCCGGCGTTCCGCCGAACCCGGCCCGGTTCAGGAGATGGGCCGCCTCGCGAACGGTCCATTGATCAGGAGCTGGAGAGAGCATAGCTGAAATCATTCAACCCTTATTCTCCTGATGAGTTGCTGATTCTTTTTTCCAGGAGATCGTTGATGCCCTTTGGGGCGATTCCAGAACTCACGGGTCCGATCGGTGAGGCATGCAACAAGCGAAACTGCAGAGAGAGCCGGAGGTCTGCTCTGAATTGATCCACGTCAATTGTTCCGGTGATTCGCGTGTCAATCTCAAGCGATTCGGAACATCACGAACATAATCTGACAGAGGTCAGCCGGGGGTCAGCGTCAGGATAACGAATCCACTGAATAATGGAGGAAAAAGAATACGACGCGATGGCCACCGGACAGACTGACTTGCTCCCGGGAGTTGCGTGCTGCCGCCGAGTTGAAGTGCCCCCTGAACCATTGCGGCACCAACGTTCAGATTGCCGTGATCCAGAGATTGAAACTCAATGAGACCATGAAGCTCCTACAACGAAATACCGCTGCGATTCTGATTCTTTTTACCGGGCTCCCGTCTCTCCTGGCAGGTGCTGCAATCAGTGCGGCTGTGGGACCCGATGAACTTGGATTCGATGAAATCATCTGCGTCAAACGCAAGCCATATTCATCCGATCACTATTATACCGACATCAACAACGGGACCAGCGCGGACCGGTTTCTCGCCGACAATGGAATTTACGTTTACAATGCCCGGACAGGAAAGGAGCGGGCGGTCCTCACCACGGCGACCATGCCGGGCGGCAAGGGCTTTATCGGCAAGGCCAGCCTGTCGTTTGACGCCCGGAAAGTCATCTTCGATTTTCGCGAGAATGCGGCCAGCGGATTTCGCATCTGGGAAGTCAACGTCGATGGGACCGGTCTGCGGCAGGTGTTGCTTGCGCCCAAGGACGAGGCCGAGAAAGTATCCCGCTGGGGCAGGAAATGGCACACCGACGACATTCATCCCTGCTATCTGCCCGACGGCAGGATCATCTTCTCTTCCTCGCGCTGCGAACACACCATTCTTTGCGGCGGCTCGGCGGCCCTGGTGGCTCCGGTTCTGCATCGCATGGACGCCGACGGCACAAACGTCGAACAGCTCACCAAGAGCCCCGTCAGCGAATTCTGTCCCGTTGTCCTGAACGATGGCCGCGTCATGTACCATCGTTGGGAGTATATCGATAAAGGGGCCCGGGTCTGCAAGACGATCTGGTCCATGAATCCGGATGGCACCATGCCCCAGGAGCTCTATGGCGTTACCGACGATACCACCACGGTCTACATGTATCCCCAGGCCATGCCCGGTGAGGGCAATCGGATCGTCTGTGTGGGCACCTGCCACTTCCCCCAGGGCGGCTGCCTCGGAGCAATCATGCTGATCGATCTGCAGACGGGAATTCGCAGGAGGGGCCCCGACCCCGACGAGGTCGGCTACCTCAAGGTTGACGAGCGCTACGCGGTCACCAATATCACGCCAGAGGTTTTTATTGAACGACGCACCGAGCCGGGATGGCACTTCCTCAAGGAAGACGGCCGCTACGTTCACAACCGCCAGGGCACCAGCGGGCACCTTTATACCCACCCTTACCCCGTCAGCGAGGACACCTTCCTGGTCTCCTACAAGGCCAGGGCCACAGATCACTACAAGAACGTTCCCAACGCCTATGGGTTGTATCTCCTGGACAGGGACGGCAACCGCCGTCTCGTGCATGACGACCCGGAACTCTCCCTGTGGCACCCGACCCCGTTGGTGGCGCGGAAGGTCCCGCCGAAGATCAACACCTCCCGCCATCCCGAGTATGTCAAATCCAATGAAGCGCTCTGCATCGTCACCAATATTCACGAGGGGATGGACGGGGTTGAACCGGGACTGATCAAGTGGCTGCGGATCAACGAATCCATTCCGCGCTACTGGGATACCGGTCGTCGGTGGGGTTCGTCGACCAGCAGTTCGGCATGGAAAGCGGCCCTGTGGCCCCGCGTGCAGTGGGGCGTGGTCCCGGTCGAAGCTGACGGCTCGGCACATTTCAAGGTGCCGGCCAACCGGAATATTTTCTTCCAGGCCCTCGATGAAAACTTCCGCGAAATCCAGCGTGAAAGGACCTACGTGAACTACCACGCCGGTGAGATCCGCTCCTGCACCGGTTGCCACGGGCGCAGCAACCACACTTCCCGCCCTCTCCCCCGCCAGACCCCGCTTGCCATGAAGCGCCCCCCCAGCGCCCCTCAGCCCCAACCCTGTGATCTGGTAAGAAACGGCGGAGACGGCTCGGCGCGGCAGGTCATCCATTATCCCACCGATGTTCAGCCAATCTTTGATGCCAAATGTGTCTCGTGCCATGGCGGGGACACTCCCGCAGCAGGAGTGAAGCTTACCGGCGACCTGACGACTTATTACAGCGTTTCATACGAGGAACTCTGCAAAAGGCAATTGGCGGGTCCGATCATCTCGGAGTTCACCACCTTCAAACGCGGTGATCAGGGTAATTATTGCGGTGCAACCCTGCCTCCGAAAAGCCTCGGGACACAGAAAAGCGTGATGTTCGCCCTCCTGTCCAATCCGGCTCATCCCCAAAACGGACAGCATGACCATTCGAAGATGCTCAATCCCAACGAACTGATGATTCTCAGTCGATGGATCGACTCGAACTACCAGTTCTACGGCAGCTACTACGGCCGGCACCATTCGGCATGGACAAAGCCTGATCCGGGGAACCCGGCCTACCGGCCTGAAGATTTCAGACGAAAGGCGACCTTCGATGAGGCCATCAACATGTTCGCTCCGGATTGGCACCGGTAGCGGTGAGGGTCGTCCCGGCGCGCTACGGCATGCTCAATTCCACCTCGTCGATATGCCATCCCGTGAAGGTCTCGATATTGTCGGACTGGAAGCGGAACTCGATCACCACGGTCTTCCCGAGCGCTTCCGCTGGCAGACTGTAGCTCTCCGGTTGCCAGGCGAGGTCGAAGTCGCTCACGAAGTCATCCAGGACGGCCAGGATCGTGTCGTCTGTTGCGTCGAGAATCGTCACGGTGCCGAAGTCGCCGATGCCATCGGTGTCTACGATCTGGTGATACTGCAGAGTGGCTCCGACCTCCGGGGGGACCTGGGTGAGATCAATGGCCGGCGAACGCAGGACGACGTTGGCATCCATTTCGTATTCTTCATTCAGGTTGGTTCCCGCGAAGTTCAGTCCCTCGTGCGCCTCGTAGCGGGTCGAGGTTCCAATCTCCCAGACGGTGCCGGCTTCACCGGTGGAATCGGTTTGCCACCCCGTTCCGCCGTCTTCAAAGTCGGCGGAGAAAATGATCTCAGGCGGAGCGGGAAATTCTTCCACCACGAACAACCGGGTTGGTTCATCGCCCAGGGGGAAGGTCACGCTGTTCCTGGGAGGAGTGGCGACGACGTTCTCGTGAACGCCGAAGATGGGCCAGGTCACGGGCGCGCCCACAGCGGGATCGGTCACGCTGCGGAGGTTGTAGAGCTTGAACGGTTGACTGTTCCAGCTGAGGGTAACCGTGTCTGCGGTGGCGTCGTGTGACACGAAGAGCGGTGCGCGTACCGGATCTGCCACGAAGGTGATCACCCCGTGGGGGCGTTCTGCGAAGAACTGGCCGGTATTCCAACTCCAGGTCGGCAGGTCGCCCAGGGCACTGATCATGCAGACATTCAGGAACCAGCTGTCACCCACTTCAGGGGGATCCGGGTGGTAGATCTCCATGTCAGTTCCGGCTTCGGAATCAAAAATCGCCCACGGGAAACAAAGTTCGATGACTCCGCCGTTGGCGCCGACTTCGGAGACATAGTCGATGGCCACCCCCTCCTCCTGGGACGAACCTGCCGGCCAGTTGCTCCCGCCGAAATTGGCGTTGATGCTCGCTTCGTGAAATGCCGATCGGAATCCGGGATCAAATGATCGATCGAAGCGGCTCGTCTTTCCGATGTCCGGGTAGATGACGGGATGGTAGCCATCGAACAAGTTTCCGCCGTTGCCGTTCGGTTCGTCGTCATTATCTGGATCGATGTAGAAATTGAGGTTGTTGTTGCCGTCGAATCCACTGGTGCCCCCCGGCCAGGTGGTGAGGTTGGTTTCGAAGAGGACATAGAGAGCCTCAGCGTCCCATAGGAGGCGGAACTGATAGTGCGGCGCCGGCTTGGATCCTTCGGGTGCACGCAGGAGGTGCTCGATGATGGATGGCTCGGCGGAATCCCACTCCCCGGGGTCGATCCTGGCGTCCAGAATCGGCTTGGAAGAAGTGAATACCGCTTCAATGCTGGGTGGTTCTCCCTGTGCCGGGACCGTTACGACGGAGGTCAATGCCAGGAGAAAGGCATAGGCAATGCACAGGGAACTGTGGGAGAAGGGCAGGATTGCCGCTCGGGGAGTGTTCATGGGTTTTATGAGTTGAGGGCACTCTGATTCAGTCTGGGAAGGAGCAACAGACAAAAGTGCTGCCAGAAAGTTCCTTTTCCCAGGTCGGTCTTCCTGAAGCTCCTCCTTATGACGATGGATTTCACCATGGTGGCGCGGAGCGGCGGAAGAACGCTCTCTTTTCCCGTTTGCCGGGTTATGGAAATAGCGGCCGAATTAGTTAGGTTTCGCCTGCCGAGTTGGTATTCATTCCGGCCAGTTCTCAAAGTGCTGTGATGCCTGTTTCGACGTGATTGTTGAACCGGGCGCCGGTTCGAATCCGTCACGTTGTCATGCCTCCCCTAGCTGCCGTCTTTGAGGGTCCGGGCCAGCCATTGAGCCTGAGATCCTTCCAGGATCCGTGCCCTGGGGAAGGGCAGGCCGCAGTGGAGATTTCGTGTTGCACGCTTTGTGGGAGCGACCTGCATTCCATCCGGGGTGACCGGTCGGTCCCGGTTCCCACCATCCTCGGGCACGAAATGGTGGGGCGGATCAGTTCCCTGGGCGGTGACCTGCGTGATGAGGCGGGAGTTTTGCTGGAGGTGGGGGACCGGGTGAGCTGGTCCCTGACCGCGTCCTGCGGAACCTGCTTCTACTGCCGGAATTCGTTGCCACAGAAATGTGAATCCCTCTTCAAGTACGGCCACCAGCAACTCAGCGAGAGGCATCCCCTCAGTGGGGGGCTGGCGACCCATTGCCTGCTGGCGAAGGGGACCAGTGTCGTAAAGATTCCGACCGGGCTGCCGGATGAGGTCGCCAGTCCGGCCAACTGTGCGACCGCGACGGTGGCAGCCGCCTTCCGGGCGGCGGGTCCGTGTGGTGATCAGACGGTTTTGATTCACGGGGCCGGGATGCTGGGGCTGACCGCGGCCGCGATGGCGAGGGTCCGGGGCGCACGCCACGTGATCGTGAGCGATCCGCGCGAGGACCGCCGACGACAGGCGGAGCAGTTCGGGGCCGACCCGGTGACTCCTGCCGACCTGCCCGGGTTGACCGAGGGCCGCGGGGCGGATCTCGTCATGGAT
>MPMC02189287.1_pt1 | contig 79973 bp, 58 predicted proteins | sample 1617281 | NCBI WGS metagenome assembly MPMC02 (sample SAMN05944809, study PRJNA350692) | marine metagenome | biome: marine; feature: ODZ; material: water; isolation source: 100 m water sample filtered on 30 um supor filter | place: Pacific Ocean | collected 2012-04-09 | depth 100m m | reverse complement strand
AAATGTCGCGAACCGTAGTGCCAGTCGAAATAGTGCACCCATCCCCCCGCGATCAGGGAGCGGTAGGAAGCGGGTACGCGGTGAGTGTCGCGGGTGCCTCGCAGATCGAATTTCGACTTGGTGTCATGGCAGTGAACGCAATTTGCGTCCAGAACGGGCTGGACGATCCGTTCGTAATCGAAGGGCACCGCGCCCCACGGCGGCGGGGTAAGTGTCTGCACGGTCTGGGTCAGGGCCTGGCTAGTATGCCTCAACGGTGTGGCGTGGCGGGCATCGTGGCAACCGACGCAACTGCGCTGTTCACCCGCCTGAAGCTGGACCACGCTGCGCATGCGTTGCACCTCGTTGAAGTCCTCGTCAAGCAGGTGGAAATAGAGCACTTTGCCAGCCGGCGCGGTGAAGCTCACTGAGCCGTCTGCCGCGATGGGAACCGTGCCAAGAAGTGCCTTGGCCACGTAGCTGGGCCAGCCGTTGCGTTCGGTGACCGTGGCCGATCCGTCCTCCGCCTGGGCGGCGCTGCCGACCCGGAAGGCATGCGGCTGCAGCGCGTTGGCCGTCCGGGTGGAGTAATTGTGGCGCGGGCCATGCACCAGGTGAATCGGGGTGGCATAGAAATCCTGAAAGCTTGGATGCGAGCTGCGATACTCGCCGTAGTCCAGTTTTTCCAGAGGGGCCGGCAATTCCTGGGAAACCTGCAGATACCTCGCCTGGCCGCGGGCCACGGTCGAACCGAGGCCTTCGTAGACGTCCTGAACCGTGAACTGACCGAGCCCTTGTTGCGCGAGGACCGGGTCGCGCTTCTCTGGCAGGATCGGCGGACGCGTGCGAGTACGCAGCGGCGAGGGTCGCTTGCTGCTGATCGAGGGATCGAGATAGAGCAGCTCCCGATTCCCGAATCGGTCAATAACATACAAGCTCCAGTGCGACTGTCGGCCGGGATTGTGACTGACCAGGAAATGATCGCGCGAAATCGGCTCCGGATCGCGGAAGGTCTCGTGGTGAGACCGGTCCATCTGGTAACGCGGCCGGGTATCGGGTGTGATGCTGGTGATAGCCGCCGTGTCGAACAAATCCTTGTTGGAATTGACCAGTGCGATCGGTCCCTGGTGATCGCCGTGGGAGATAAGCGTGCAGACGATTTCCCGGCTGCCAGGCACCTCGCGCGCATGGCCGTAGCAGTAGGGCGTATTGTTACCGAAGATCAGCTCGGGGTGAGTGCCATCGGGACGGATGGACCAGAGCGTGTGGCCGAAATCGGCTCCCTTGTCCAGATACTCTGAGCGGGTCCAGAGAATCCGCCCGTCACGCATCATGGCCGGATCCCACTCGCTCAGATTCGCGTGAGAAAGCCGGCGCAGATCTGTTCCATCGGGTTGCATGCGGTGCAACACGTAGGCCTGGGGCTCCCAGCAGAGAAACCGCGTGGCGCAGCGGGTGGACATGAACCCCAGTGCCCCGTCGGGCAGCGAGACCGGGTCAAAGTCGTGGAAGGGGCCCTCGGTCAACTGGCGCAGACTGCTGCCGTCAGCGCGCACTGACATCAGATGCCAGTACGACTGCCAGCCGTCCACCTCGGGTTTATCCGGCCGGTAGGCGAAATAGATGGTCTGTGCATCGAAATCCGCCACCGGGTCGCGCACGATACCTGCACTGCCGTCAAAGAGAGTTTCCACTTCCGCGCGCGCGGGATTCAATCGCCCATCGGCGTCGTGCGGGATTCGAAGCACGCAGATTCCTCCACCGGATGCAAACAGCGAATCCATATGCTCGCTGTAGTTGTGCGAAGGATGAAGCGGGTGGCGCTTTGCAAAGAGCACACGTTCGAGCGGCGCAAGTCCGGGATCGCGAAAAAAGAGCCGGCGCTTGGCTTTCCGCGCCGCCAGGAAGAGCCCGTCCGAAACCGCTTCCGCCGGATTCTCTGCCCGTCGGCGGAGCTCGGTGAGTTCGGCCTGTTCCCGGCTGACATCGAGTCCCAGCGTCGCCAGTCGTGCGAGCATCTCCTTAAACTGGACAAGCGTACGCTCCAGCGGTGCCAGCCGTGCCAGCCGCCCCCAGTAGGGCGGCCCACCGGGCACGGCGGAACGATCGTTCACCAAAGGGGAAAGGTAGTCCTTCGCATCCATCCGGCTCCATGTGTCCCGTTCCCGCAGGAACGCGTAGGTGACGGCGCCAGCCCAGGTTGGCTCCGGCAACTCCGTCATCGGGAAACTCAGATTGGGCTTGGGCAAGCCCAATTCACTGGCTGTGCGCTTTACCGTCCCGGCCTTTTGCCAGGTTTGCCCATCAAGCGAGAGGCACACCTCTGCCTCCAGGATCTGCCGATCTGCAAACCGGCTGTTCCGATCGCGGGAGAGGACCACCTGGGCGACCCGGGCGGGTTCAGGCAACTCGATCTGCACCCATTCTTCGTCCGTCGTGGCCGCAATCCAACTGTTCTCGTTGCCGTAGAGACCGTCGTTGAGATGCGCCACGGCATGAATGGCGTAACCGGGAAGGAGTGAGGAGGCACGGGGGACGGCCCCACGGCTGGCCAGGGCGAGGTTGGCAGGCGAGTCCGGCCCGTAGATCTCGAATTCGTCGAGGCACGGCTCACTGCCATGCGATCGGCGGATGACCAACCGCACAAAGCGCGCCTCTTGCACCGCAAACTCGATGGAGATGGTCAGGGCCTTGGCCTGTCGGCTCAACGTGCTGTTTGCCGCGTGGGCGGCAAACACCTCTCCGGTGATTTCGCGGTGGCCTTGGTCAATCTGGTTGGTCGACTCCGTGGCGGACGCGGATTGAAAGAGAAACAGTAACACCAGCATCAAGATCCCCGAGGCCGCGCAGCGAAATGGGACAATGTCTTTCATTGGAACTTTCTAGGTTGAGGTATTATGAATTGCTGATGGAAACATGCCAAGATCCTATTGGTCGGATGATCACGTTTCGTTGCGGACGCGTATAAGCAGTTAGCAGTCAAGAAACTACCGAACTTTCAATCGGCCCGCGCGGTCACAACCAACTGGGGCGCAACTCTTGCCATCCAGGCTACAACTCATCGTCAGTATAGGGCTGTTTCCTGTCCCTTATTTCGGCTCTGATTCTTGATACCAGGGAAGGATCGATCTCTTTTTCCCAGCCGTTCCAGTTGGCGCCAACATAATTCAGGACAGCGGCAATCTGTTTGTCGTCATAGGTGTGCTCAACAGGCGGCATCAGTCCCATCCTGTAGGTTTGGCCAGCCAGCGGACCGGTCAACCCCTTGAGCAGAATCCTGGTCAGTTTTCCGTGCCCGTCCTTATCCCTGAAATATCGATTATCAAGAAGCGCCGGCGCCGCCAAATGTCCGGCTTCCTTCAGCCCTTTACCGTCCACTCCGTGGCAGGTGGCGCAGTATGATCGGTAGATGTTCCTGCCCAACTTGGTGACCAGACTGCTTCTGTTTTTCTCGTGCAGATCTTTCTGGTCTTTGCGAACGTAGGCAGCCACCAGCTTGTGGTCGGGATGGCGCTCAACCAGAAGTCGTCTGACCTCTTTGTGAAGACGTGTGTTCTTCTCATTGAACGACAGGTACAGTTGCGTGACCTGCAGCGGGTCCTTATCATTGAGCATGGACATCAGCTTCATCTCGACCTTGACGTCCTTTGCCTGAAGAAAGCGCTCGGCAATATGGATGGCCGCTGTCCGCACACGCACGTCGGCATCGCTCAGTTTCTCAAGCACGATTGCCTTGTCGACACCGGCAAGTCCTTCAAGTGTCCACAGCGCCTGCATTCTGGTCAATGGATCGGCATCACTGTCGATCATTCGCTTGAGGGCGGGGACAACCGACAGGTCTTTCCGACAGACGATCAGCTTCTGCGCCTGATCCCGCCACCAGCCGTTCTTATGTGTGAAATACCTGAGCAACTCGCTGCTTTTCTGATCAAGCATGCGCGGCTGTGGCCCTGGCGTCTTGTCGTCAGGAACAAGTCGGTAAATGCGCCCGTGACGGATCACGTCAACCATGCCCCATTTCTTGACGCGATGATAGCGCTCGATCCATTCGGGGCGCCCTTTGGTGGTCGGAAACCACGTGCGTTCCTGAACGATACCCCGATACATATCGGCAACGTAGAGGCCGCCATCCGGCCCGTTTTCAGTCCACACCGGCCGGAAATAGGCGTCGGGGCTGCGAATAAACTCGCTTCCGGGATAGGCGTTAAAGGACTTGCCCATGCCGTTGTTCCATTCGATCCGGCTCATGCGTATCAGTCTGCCAACCGGTTCACAGGTGACAACCCGACCATAGAATTCAGGCATCAGATGGCTGCGGATGAACGTCTGGCCGCAAGTGGCTGACGTGACTTGCAGCACTCTCTTCTCTTTGCGCCTGTAGCCGCCCTGGCTCTGGTCTTCAACCTCACAGGCAGACCAGACCTTGATGGTGTCCTCTCCAAACTCATCGATTTCCCCGGGAATAAAAGACGGATAACCGGCCGGCGCCTGGTAACCGTAGACAGGGTAAGTGTGATCGGAACAATACAGGCGACCCAGGTCGTCGCGCGACAGTCCCCATTGGCTGATGAACGGCGCCCATTCGTCGCTCCAGAACTGATAATCGCCGTGCAACGACGTCTCCAGTTTGCCGTCATCGTATCGGAACCGGTAGTAATTGGAGCAGATCGTGTTATCCAGATTCCACAGCAATCCGGTCGACTGCACCTCGATGTTGCCGGTGTTCACCCGACCTTTGTGAGCGATTTCCCTTCTATCGGCGACGCCGTCGTTGTCGGTGTCAAAGCAGGCCCACACGGTGTCTGACTGCGTTAGCGTCACAAGCACTCTGTCGTGCAGAGGCAATACCGCCCGCGGCAGAATGACGTTGTCCAGAAACACCGTGCGTTTATCCATCCTGCCGTCGCCGTCAGTATCAACGAGCTTGACCACCCGTGATATGGGCTTGTACTGGTCCGTGCCGTACTCGTCCTGCATGTAGGTCAGCCATTCGCAGACGTATATGGCGCCGTTGCCGTCAAACGCGAACATGACCGGCTCTTGGACCATCGGCTCGCTGGCGACCACTTCCATGCGGTAGCCGTCGGGGATCTGGATCGTTTTCGCCGCGTCTTCCGGACTCAGCGGTTTGATGATTTGCGATTCACCCGTCGCTGCAGATTCTTCAGCTTTGCCGACTGTAACAGAAATGATCGCGGCAACAAAAAGTGCTGGTACGATTTTCATGATGATTTCCGGTTAAGGCTCTTGGGCTTTTCTTTCATCTCCCATGTAGACCAATGAAGCGCACTCGTCAATTTCTCTGCCTGCCGGCCGGAAAAATGAGAAGCATGAACGTGCCCACCATGCCCTTCGCATTGCAGGTGAAGCGCTCCGGCAGTTCCTGGTGCCGCCGTGTCTTCTACCTCGGGGCACAATATCGCAGCACGAACTGTCGCTCCTACTCCCTGCCGTGGCAGTGCTTGAACTTCTTTCCGCTCCCGCAGGGACACCGGGCATTGCGGGAGATTTCCGCCAGGCGGGAGGGAAGCTCGACGTCCTCCCTGGTCTGGATCTCCATGATGAGAGCGGGCGAACGACGGCTGCGCCACAGGTCCGCCATGATCTGCATCGGCCCGTCGATGTGGCGAAAGAAGGCGTGGTGCCCCTCACAAAGATAATCCAGGCCCGGTTCGCCGTCCGGGGTCGTTTCAAAGCGATTCTTCGGACAGCCCCCGTTGCAGATGAAACGCACATCGCATTCGCGGCAGTAACGGGTCAGGGTATCGCGCTTCGCCATGCCGAAGCGCCACTGCTTTTCACTGGCCACCAGGTCGGCGAGTTCCGTTCCGTTGATGTTGCCCAGCTCATGCCGGGGTTCGACGAAGTGGTCGCAACAATAGAGATCACCGCTGTGTTCCATCGCCAGGCCCAGCCCACAGGTCTCCTGGAAAACGCACAGGCTCGGCCCCGACCCGGCCCACGCGGCAAGCGCCTCGTCAAAGATCTGCACGAACACGCGCCCGACGTCCTGCCTGACCCAATCATCGAAAATGGCGACCAGGAACTCACCATACTGCCGGCTTCCGACCGAAGGCGGAACAACCCCGCTGCCCTCCTGGAAGCCGGTGTCGTTGTCCCGGATTACGATGGGAATGAACTGAAGATGGAGGGCACCGGCTTCGTCGCGCAGAAACCTGTAGACCTCGAGAGGAGCACCGGCGTTGCCTTCGTGAACACAGCACAGGATGTTATGCTCCACCCCATGGCGCTGCAGGAGCCGCAGGCCGTGCATGACATCGTCAAAGGAAGGACCGCCTCCCTTCGTGACGCGGTAGCGATCATGAAGGTCTCGTGGACCGTCGAGACTGAGACCGATCAGAAAGCCGTGTTCCTTGAAGAACCGCCCCCAGTCGTCGTCGAGCTTCGTGCCATTGGTCTGCAGGGTGTTCACGATGCGGACGTCCGACCGGTGGTGCTTCCGCTGCAAACGGATCACTGTTTCAAAGAATTCGAGGCCCATCAGGGTGGGTTCGCCTCCCTGCCACGCAAAGGTCACTTCGGGCCCGTGCTGGGCCTCGATGTAGGAACGGACGTAATTCTCCAGGACTTCCTCCGTCATCCGGAAACCGCTCCCGGGGAAAAGCGTTTCCTTGGAAAGGTAGTAACAGTACTCGCAGTCGAGATTGCAGATCGGCCCTCGCGGTTTGACCATGACGTGGAAACTCTGCGGGCTCCATCTCGCCGGGCCCGGACCGGCCTGGGGCCCGTCTTGCTCCCTCGCTTTCACGGGAGACATCTCAACCCCGTTCCCAGGCATGGCACCAGCCAAGAATTCCCCGTGGTCATTCACACCGGACAAGGTGCTCGCCCCGGACCGCACACGGGTTGGTCAGGCGTGGCGGCAGGTGGAGGCGGGAAAACCCCGGCAGGTCACCTGCCTCCTGCAAGCACCTCTCTTGCCAACGCGACGGCCTCCACTGCATTCACCCCATATCCGTCAGCGCCGATCTGGTCGGCAAACTTCTGCGTGATCGGCGCACCGCCCACCATGACTTTCACCTCGCCTCCCGGGTCGGCCTCGCGAATGGCCTGAACCGTAGCCTTCATCGCCATCATGGTAGTGGTGAGCAGGGCGGAAAGTCCGACGATGTGGACCGGTTCCTTTTTCACCGCGGCAACAAACTGCTCCGGGGGAACGTTCACCCCGAGATCCCTCACCTCGAAGCCGGCTCCCTCCAGCATGGAGCCCACGAGATTCTTGCCGATGTCGTGAAGATCCCCCTGCACGGTGCCGACCACCGCACGACCCACCGGTTCCCGTCCCGCTTCGGCCAGCGGCGGACCCACCACTTCCATGGCCCCCTTCATGGCGCGGGCGGCAAGGAGCAATTCAGGAACAAACGCCTCGCTGCAATCAAACCGCCGCCCCATTTCATCCATGGCGGGCACCATTTGCTCGTCCACCAGCGCCAGGGGATCGACATCCTCGGCCAGGGCCTGCTCGGTCAGGGTTCGTGCGAGATCCATATTACCCTGGAGGATGGCCTCACGGAGAGATTGAGCGGTCGATGGTTCAGAAGACATGGCGATAATCTATTTGAGACAACACGACAAGCACGTTGACCTGGGTCAATTAATAGAGGGGATTCTTCTGGAAGGCTGTTTGTCAGGGTGCCCAGCAAATGAGCCCCGGAAAACTCATCACATGAACACGGAGGAACTCTACCAGCAACGGCTCAAGCGCTATGTCACGGCGATGCGCAACGAAAAGCCGGACATGATCCCGATCCGACCTTTCGTCGCGGAGTTTGTCGGCAAGTTTTCGGGCTACACCTGCCAGGAAGTCACGCACGACTACGAGAAGGCCTTCGACGCCGTGATCAAGACCGGCCAGGCATACGACTGGGACGCCATGGTCGTGAACATGGTCTGGGTCTGGACCGGCCTCACCCAGGGCCTCGGGTTGAAGTACTACGGCATTCCCGGCATCGGCATCCCTCACGATTCCGGCTTTAATTACATCGAGCCGTCCGAGGAGAAGGCCTTCATGCGCGCCGATGAATACGATGCCCTCATCGACGATCCCACCGGCTTTCTCTACAATGTCTGGTTACCCCGCGTCTCGAGCGAGGTGAGTGAAATCGGGCAGGGCTCCACCTTCCGGAACAACCTGGCCCTCGTGAAAGGCAGTACCGCCATGATGGTCTACTTCATGGCACTCGGCCCACACACCGAGCGGATGCGCAACGAGGCCGGCACGGCCTCCGCCATCGCCGGCATCTTCAAGGCCCCCTTTGACATCATCGCCGACAAGCTCCGCGGTTACATCGGCCTCACCATGGACATGCAGTCCCAACCCGACAAGGTGCTCAAGGCCTGCGAAGCCCTCGCCCCGCACCTCGCTCATGTCGGCCTGACCACCGCCGATCCGAGCCGGCAGGTGCCGATCGGCTTCTGGATGCATCGCGGTTGCGTGCCCTTCATCAACCCGGACCAGTTCGATTCGCATTACTGGCCGACTCTCAAGCCCTGCATCGAGGAGTTCTGGCGTCACGGTCACCAGACCCTCTTCTACGCCGAGGGGGATTGGGATCATCACCTCGACAATTTCGCGGAATTGCCCGATCGCAGCATCGTCTACCATGTGGATCGGGGTGACCTGTTCCTCGCCCACCAGAAGCTCCACCACAAGTTCGCCCTCAGCGGCGGCATCTCGAATGTTGTTCTCAGCTATGGGCAGCCCGACGAGGTCCGGGACCTCTGCCGGAAGATCATCGACGAGGTCGCTGTCGACGGTGGCTACATCATGGACGCCAGTGCCATCATGCAGAACGACACCAGCATCGAGAACCTCCGGGTCATGACCGATTTCACGCGGGAACACGGCGTCTATTCCCAGGGCGCCTCCCACGATGCGCCCTTGATGACTCCCGCCGACGGAGCGGACGTCGCGTCCCTCAGGGGACTGCAGGACTGGCCGTCCACCCGGATCCAACCGGGCGTGTGCCTGCCATGGGAGCAGAAAGTCGCGGAACTCCCCGACATCTCCGGGGACCGGGAGCTGCTTAAACGCATCTGGGAAAACGTCGATGCCATGGGGAATTCCTTCATCTGGCAATGCCTCCTCAGTTTCTGACCCGACGACCGAATCACCATCAATCCATCCGATCCAGCATCACATGAATACAATACATCTAGGCGTTAACATGGAATTCGTGCGCCATGAGGACAAGAGCTTCGAGTGGGGCGTGAAGAAGGCCGCCGAACTCGGTTACACCCACGTGGAACCGATGGTGCACTGGGGACGGGAACTCCTCAGCGAGGCCGGCTACTTCCACAGCGTCTCGATGCTCGACGATCCACTTCGCATCAAGCGGGCATGCGAGGAGGCCGGGATCAGGCTCTCCGGCCTCTCATCCCACACGCCCCTCTGCAAACCCGAGATCGCGGTCGAATACCTCAAACAGGCCATTCGGTTCGCGGCGGAGTGCGGGGCCCCGGTGGTCAATACCGACGAGGGTCCGAAACCGGCGTGGACCACCGAGGAGGAAGACCACATTCTCATGCGCTACAGCCTCCAGGAAGCCGCCTTCTTTGCCGAACCCCGCGACATCCTGATCGGGATCGAACCCCACCAGCAATACAGCAAGACTCCCGAGGGCCTCGATCGCATTCACTCCCTGGTAACCAGCCGCGCGATCGGCATCAACTATGACACCGGCAATGCCTACCTCTGCGGACACGATCCGCTTGAGTGGCTCCAGTCCGTTAAAGACAGACTCGTGCATCTCCACGCCAAGGACATCTCGGCGGAACAGTCCGGCAGCGAGCGCGGAAAGGTCACCGGCACCCCGGTGGGTTGCGCCTGCGGCGACGGTGTGATCGACTGGGAGCGGGTCATCGAGATCTGCCGCGGCCTCGATCGCGACATCGCCTTCTCGGTCGAGTGCGGCACGGTGGAACAGGCAGGTCGGTCGATCGAGTACCTGCGTAAGCTCATCGAGTGAGAAAGCGTTTCGATATGGCCGGGTTCAAGCCGCGGGCCGAGTTCCTGCGAGAGAAGAAACGTCATGGCGTTATTCCGGCGGATTCTGATCTGAGCAAAGACGAGATTAACGCATCCGAAGTTGACCGGAAACACTGGCCGACGACGTGGTTCAGCCCCAGGTAGCAATGCGGCCACTACTGATAATTCAGCACAACCTGTTGCCCGGTCGGCCGGAAAGACTCCGGACAGCTGCCCGGAGCAACATCGTGAAAACATGGACCACGAAAACAAAAACACCTTGTATCTCCCTGTTCAGTCTTTCTCTCTGCCTCCTGCTGCAGTCGCAGGCTGCGGCCCTGAGTGATCCCACGAGAGCAACGATCGAAGCCGACTGGCAGCGACAGGAACAGGTGACACGCCAGCAACGTGCGGACACGCCGCAGGCTCTCGCTGCGGCCCTGGAGCGCAGCGCACTGATGATCGCGGATATGCGCAAGCTCGGCGCGACCACTGCGGCAGCGACCGCGGAGACGGCCTTAGCGGCCATCATCCAGCAACAGCAGGCCCTGACCAGGGTCGGCACAACGCCCGGCGAGGCCTGGCTGCAGCTCTACCTGCAGGCCCGCTGGGCAACTCGCACCCTGGCCTTCAGCAACCCGCGCCTGGACTTCGACGAACTGCTCTTTGTCAAACGTCACTGGCCGAGCTACGGGCATCAGTGCGCCCACCGCGTCGGCGAAGCGCAGACCCCAGGCGCCACGCTCAGTATTCTCAAAGGACTGCATCCCGGTGGCGAGGTGCGCGAACTGCTCTCCGGCGAGTTTACCAGAGGCGGGATCGGCCGGCCAGACCTGTCGTTTGACGGCAAGCGCGTGGTCTTTCCATTCGCCGCACCCCGAAAAACCGGAGACATGACCTATCACCTCGGCGTGCCGGGGCAGCGCGGCGGCCGCTGCGTGATGTATGATATCTACGAAGTGGACGTCGCCGGCGGCGCCCCGCGTCGCCTGACCACAAGTCCCGACACCGAGGACACGGAACCGTGCTACCTGCCGGACGGTCGCATCGCCTTTACCTCCTCGCGCGCCGGTCGTCTCGTGCAGTGCGGCGACTGGGCGTTGGCCTGCGGAGTTTACAGCATGAATCGCGAGGGCGGCGAAGTCCGCCAGATCACCGAGCCGAAGGAAGGTGAATTCTACCCCAGCATCATGGAAGACGGGCGCATCATGTACACGCGCTGGGATTACATGATGAAAGGCTACAACGTCATCCAGCAGCTGTGGGCGGTGAACCCCGATGGCACACGCGCCCAGCTCGCCTACGGGGATCACTATCAATTCTCCCAGGGTCCGATCACCTTCTTTGAAGCGCGACAGATCCCCGACAGCAGCAAGGTCATCGCCACCGGTGCCGCACATCACAACGCCGGGGTCGGTCCCATCGTGATCGTCGATTTAACCAAGAACCGGGGCGGTCCGGATTCGATGCTGAACGTCACACCTGAACTCGGCTATCCGGAGATGAACGGCAGGATCTACAATGAGACTGGCGGCAAGGAACATCGCAACATGAGTAACGTCAATTCCGCTCACGGTTGGTACAGTTCACCGTATCCGCTGTCGGAGAACCACTTCTTGGTTACCTATGCCTTTGACAGGAACCACAACGCGGCGGCAGGTTACGCGCTCTACCTGCAGGACGTACACGGCAACCGTGACCTGATCTACCGCGCCACCGGCACTTCCTGTTATTCACCGATCCCCCTGCGCAACCGCAAGCGGCCTCTGGCTCTGCCGAGCACAGTCGACAACACCAAGGATACCGGAACGCTGATCGTCGAGAACATCTACCAGGGACTTGAGGGCGTGGCGCGGGGCACCATCAAGTACCTCCGCGTTCTGGAAACCAAATCGAAGGTCGTCCACACCACGCCGCAGCGGGTGGACGTGGGAATGAACAGCGGGTGGGACATGCGCTCGGTGCTGGGCACCGTGCCGGTGGAGGCGGATGGCTCAGTCCATTTTCAGGTGCCGGCCGACAGGCAGATTTTCTTCGAGGCACTGGACAAGGATTACCTGGAAATCCGGCGCATGCGAAATTTCATGAGCGTCAAGCGGGGGGAAGTCACCAGCTGCATCGGCTGTCATGAACCCTATGGATCGACGCTTGGAAAACGGGATACTCCACCACTGGCACTGCAGCGCGTAGCCTCGACAATCGAAGCCCCGCCATGGGGCGCGGACAGGCTGGGATTTGAAAGCGTCGTGCAACCGGTTCTCAGGCAGAACTGCGTCCACTGTCACGATGGCACCAAAGGCCCCCGGAAGAGCTTCAATCTGCGTGGCGGCAGGATGGTGGTGGCACCAGCAGGCTTTGATAGAGACGCGGGACCGCAGCATCATGTGTCCGACTCCTACCTCAAGCTACTGCCTTACGTGAGTTATATTCGAGTGGGTAGCTATCAGGGTGAAAAACTGCCGCTGGCGCCGCGGGCCACTGGATCTCTCCAGAGCAAGCTGATGCTGCTGCTGAAAACCGGCCACCATGACGTCAATCTGGCCCTGGCCGACTGGCGGGCTCTGGCGGCGTGGATCGACTGCAACGCCCCGTATTACGGTGGCTGGGACGAGATTGTCATCGGCAGGCAGCAGGGGGTCCCGGGGCGCGGGACGCTTTCAACGCTGCGCCAAGCAACTCCCACTGACGACCGGCGAATCAGCGAGCGCAGGAAGGCACTGAGCCACGCGGGCCGGGTGGTCGCCTACCTTGACTGCGGTGTGCAGCTGAACTCCGGCGGAGACGAGGTCAGCATCACGCAGACCCGTGGCAGGGGGTGGAACTACTGCCCGGCCAAAGAAGTGGATGGACTGCTCGCCACGCAGGCGGACATCTGTTTTGACGAAAATCAGGTCACCTTTGCGCTGAAAGGGTTGAGCCTCGGAAAGAAGTACACGCTGGATATGACCTGGTGGGATTACAATACCGCTGACCGCAAGCAGAGCATCTGGCTGGTCAACGCCAAGGGCAAGCGCACCAGGCTGCTGGCCCCCACCGCGCTGCCCAGTTACCACGAATCAAGGAAAATGCCTGGTCACGTATCGCTTGACCTGCCGGTCAACGACGAAGGAGTCACCATCGCGATTCAGCGCGAAGGCGGCGCCAATGCCGTGCTCAGCGAAATCTGGGTGACGGCGTTGCAGTAGAAGCGGCGGGCATTTGAAGAAAAGGAATCAGGAAATGAAATATTACGCACTGTTCGTCACAATCCTGCTGTGTGCATCCAACCCGGCGATCAGCGGAAAACCGACGCCACCGGCGACGCCGCGCACGGCGTCCACGGTCACCGGGCACCGGCTGTTGCTCGGCGGTACCGAGCTGGGCTACGTTTATCTGCTCGACGCCAGGGGCAGGGTCGAGTGGTCATATGCGGTCAGCGGTCCGGTCTGCGACCTGGCCCAGCGCGCCAACGGCAACGTTGTCTATTGCAACGCCCGCGGCGCTGCCGAGATCACCCTCGACAAACGCGTTGTCTGGGAATTCAAGGCGCCGAAAGGCACCGAGATCTTCACCTGTCAGCCGCTGCCGGACTCCGGCGTACTGATCCTCTGCAACGGAACTCCGCCGATGCTGCGGGAGTTCAACACCAAAACCAAAAAGATGATCGTCGAGATTGAGATTCCAACGACGACCAGGAACGTGCACGGCCAGTTCAGGGTGGCGCGCAAGACGCCGAAGGGCACCTACCTGCTGCCCTACCTTTCGGAGAACAAGGTCTGCGAGCTTGACGCCACCGGCAAGGTGGTGCGCACCATTACCGGCATCCACGGGCCGTTCCACGTGGTCGCTCTGGCCAACGGTAATATTCTCATCGGCGGCGGCTACGGCAAACAGGTCATCGAGGTGGCGCCGGACGATTCGGTGGTCTGGAAAGTGACCAACGAGGATCTTCCCGGGGAACCATTCCATTTCGCCGCCGGCATCCAGCGCCTGGCCAACGGCAACACCGTCGTCGCCAACTGGGCCGGGCACGTCGGCAAGGCGCCCACGTCACAGCTCCTCGAGCTGACGCCGGAGAAGAAGATCATCTGGAAGTTCAACGACTGGAAGAACTTCACTGCAATGTCAAACATGCAGGTCCTCGACGAATCGGAGACCGGTGGCAGATCGTATCGCTAACTGAAAACAGTGCGCCCCCGGAAGATGAACGGTCGCGGCACCCGCCTCCCGGATCGCTATCCAGGCCAGCTCCAAAAAGGAAATCCCTGGCAGTCAGGCACCGCTTGCCGGGTTACGGAACGGGAAACCGGTTCAGTCGGGGCGGAAACCATTTCGCCATAAGGCAGCTCCACGACAACATGGTCACTGGTCGTGTCGGCAAGCGGTTCTTCTCCCCGCACCCATAACTACTCCCCCGCCCCACCGCTCGCTCTCGGCAGACGGTTGTAACGCTCGTAGACCTGGTCGACGCTGGCACCCGGGGCAACACGGTAGACTCGCTTGGCGCGGCTTAAATCATTGTTGATAAACGTCACGTCACGAACGTCTTTGCTCAAATCCAAGAACGTTCCGGTGCCTTTCACGGCGCGGCAGTTGTGGATGAAGGCGCCCTCGACCTGCTTGAGACCGATCGCCGGGGCAGCCGAGGAGAGAGACTGCCGACCACGGAAACCGTCGATTTCGAGATCGTTCACCTTCCAGCACCGAAGCGCCGCGCCCCAATCCTGCTTCTCCGGGGTGTTCCATTTGACCTGCACGTTGCGAAGATTCAGGTCCGTCACATGGCGAAAGAAGAGCGAATAGGGGCTGGTGCCATGAAACCCATAAATTGGAAAAGGGTAAGGCGGGTTCTCATTGAAGCGACATGTTTTCCCGCCGTACATCAGGAGCTTGATGTTCTCCAGCGTCAGCCCTTCGACATAGCCTTTCTCGGCCCCGTTCACACAAACGAGTCCGTTGGCCGAGGCCGTGACGTTTGAGATCGTCACGTTTTTCAGAACCCCCGGCGGTGGCAGAGGAGTGTCTTTGGGGACTGCCTTTTCGACATACAACGGGAAGGACCACATGTAGATGGCCGTGCCCCCGCCTTTGAATTTCTCGGAGACGGACATGACCACGTTGTTAATCATCACTCCGTCGACGACGATGTCGGTCCAGACTCGAAATCCGATTCCACATCCGGAATCATGGATCGTGCTGTTGGAGAAGGTGAGATTCCGGACTCCCGAGATCATCAACGCGGTCTCCGACGTCTGGAGTTTGCAATTGGTGATCGTCACGTCGCGACTCTTGCCGAGCACGACGATGCAGTCGTCCCCGGTGATGATATCGCAGTCCGAGATTTGAACCCTGGTGCAATCCCACAGATTGATGCCATCGGTATTGGGACCGTCTTTTTCGTAGACGCCATTTCTCATGGTCACGGCACGAATCGTAACGCGATCGCAACGCCCCAGGCCGATATTCCAGAAGGCCCCGTAGTTCACGTCGATGTTCTCCAGCACCACGTTTCGACAGCGATCGAAACGCAGCATGTCGCCTGTTCTGGGAAGCGGGATCTCACCGTTGAGCCACCGCTCGAGCCTGCCGTTGTCCCAAAACCGGGGACCATTTCCATTGATTGCGCCCTGGCCCCGGATCACGACATTTTTGGCATCGACCGCGTAGATCAGGTGTCGATGCTCCGGGTCATAGTCACCCAGGTCCGTACTCCCCCAGAGGGTGCAACCGTTCTCCAGATAAAGTGTGACGTTATCACGCATGCGGATCGTTCCGGAAAGATAATTGCCGGGAGGAAGGAAGACCGTGCCACCGCCTTCGGCCGCCGCGCGATCGATCGCTCGCTGGATCGCTTTGGAGTTGATGGTCTTATTGTCCGGAACCGCACCAAAGTCCTTGATGTTGTAAACCGGAAAAGCCGTGGGAGACTGGCCGTCGGCCTTGGCCGTGCTGGCTGAATTCTCCTCCCCTGGACTCTCCCCATGGAGTGGTTGGCAGGTCACAACGGCGATGAGCATCACACCCGCCACTGCCGGGATCCTTGGCCACGTGAGATAATAAATCGTGCCGAACGCACTTCGTATCGGGTGGGTCATATTGCTCTTCTGCCGTCGGCAGAATCTCCTCAAGATGTCGATCAATTCGTTTCAGCAGCGCAATTTACTTTCGCTTAAGGATCCCCTGAATCACGCGATCTCTCGCCTTGTCAATCGCGTTGGGGTCGCGGGAAAAGTCGCGCAGGTCGCGGCAGATGCTGCCGACGATCTTGTCGGCCTCTTCAGCACCCCCGAGGTCGCGGAGGACCTGCAGTAACTCGAGTTCCTCAAATCCGTCCCGCAACAGCGCCAGCCGGAGGCTGCCGACCGGGCCTTCAACGTTGTCCTGGCCGGTGTATTCGCGGACCAGATGGCCGGGATAGATCAGCGAACCTTCGCCCGAAGCAGGCGAGTTGCAGTTGGAACTCTTCCAGCCCGCAGCGTCCATCCAGGGATCCCTCACCTCTCTCCAGTAGGTGGCGGTCCAGTAGAGGAATCCACCCAGCTTGTAGCGTGCCGTGAGCCATGAAATCATTCGCATGTCGGCCGCCTCGCGATCGATGAATACGTTCGGCTGCGGGTAGAGCTGGTCACAACTGATGTACCAGATCACATGGTCGCCGGCCCGCTTCCGCTCGAGGATGCTCTCCGGATCAAGATAAACATAGTTCCCGTGGGTGATCCAGGCATTGAGGTGGCCCACCAGGGAACCCCAGGCGGGATTCTCCGGTTTCGGTTGCTCGGTCACCGCCAGACCGACCCTGGCGTCCACCGGACGAATCGCTTCCGACCAGTGACGCGCGGCCTGGTAATCACGGGCGGATTTCGGCTCGTCGACGGGCACATGAAAAATCAACCGGTCGTACCAACCTCGCTTCCTGGCGTGGGCGATCACCTGCCGGCAATGCTCTTGAACATGTGCCTTGTAAGTCGAAGAAAAGGCTTTCCCACGTGGCGGCCGGGGAATTCCCATGGGCGCCGGAGAGATGAAAAACCGCCTGCGGCCGCGGTCGAGAAAGAGTTTCTCCAGTTCCGGGTCCTGGCACTTCAAGACATACTTTCCCTTCTCCAGCCGCCCACTGAGCCCGGGATTGGTCCGCGGATCAAAACCCTGGTCGAGGAAGAATTCAAGATACCTGCGGAAGGTGCGCTTGAACTCGGAACTATCGAGCTTAACACCGTGAACCCGCGCAATGTGGTTTTCCCAAAGACCGATGTTGACCGGATATTTCCGCTCTTCCGGCAACGTGATATCCCAGACCTTCAACTCGATCTTCACGCTCCCAAGCTCCTTGCCAGCGGAAGAAACGGTGACCGCTCCCCGGTAGCGACCCGGTTCCTGATCGCGGGGAACGGTCAATTCCACCCAGATCGGCTGGTTTCGTTTGCGGAGACCGTAATGCAGCGGCGCCGCGTTGATTCGAAGGGGCTGAGTCATCGGCACCAGGGCATCCGGCCAAAACCCGCGTTTGCCATGACGACCGGAAGGGGCGTAGATCTTCGCCAGGTGTTCGTAGAAGAACCTGACCCGCCCCGCCGCCAGGACGTTATCACCGTCGCGAAGTTCCGAGGCCCGAAGGGTCACATCGCGGCAGTCCTCGTTTTCGACCGTCAGAACCACATGAAACGCAACGCGTTCGCCCCGTACTCCATCGATCGAAATGGTTCCCGATTGAGCATTCCAGACAGCATCGTGAGGGAGTTGGGATCGATTCCGATCCTGGATTTTCTCCGTACTGCCAGCAGCCCACACGGAAACTCCAGCAGAGGTCTCGAGTGGTGGGGACAACAGGAAGATAACGGTCAGAATCGCACCGCCTCGAATCGTTGTTTTGCACATCCTGTGGCTCGCAAAGGATCCCTTGATCATCACTAACCTCAGCATAGTTTATGCAGTTTGGGCACACAATGGTTTTCCGGGTGTCAAAAGCGGGAATAAGAATAACAACCGAATTCCGGCCCGGCCATTGACGTCATCTCTCCCAAAGAGAGCAGAACGCTCAAACCCCGCACCTCTGCATCCCCGCCCATCCCGCCTCCCGGGACGCCATCCATCCCGGTCCCGGAGCTACGCGTGAGCTCAGGTTGCAGGCCGGTTCAAGGGAATCACCGCTTCACAGGCTTGAACTTGAACTCAATGCCCTTGAGGCCGTCGGCTTTGACGGTGATTTCCTGTTCCTGCTCCCCAAAGGCCTCGTGCCAGATGGCCAGCGTGTAGTTGCCGGCAACCAGGCCATTGATGGCGAACCGGCCCTCGGCATCAGTCACCGCAAAGCAGGGGTGTTCCATCACGAAGAGGTAGGCGCGCATCCAGGGATGAAAATCGCAGCGCAGTTCTATCGGGCCTTCCTTGTCCTTGAACACCTTCCTGCGGTCGGGGGTCCCGGCGGGCTGGCCGATATTAAAGGGCCGGTTTTTCGAGGACAGGGAGCGCACATTATGGATCACCGGGTCACTGTTGCGCATGGAGACTTCCTGTCCGATCAGGATGCCCTGCACGCGCGGGCGGAACATGGACTTCTTTTGGTTTACCAGGGCTCCTTTTTGGGGTGCCGGGAAGGATTTTCCCACGGGCAATCCCTTCTTCACGTAGACAAATACGTTTTGCACCTCGCCCCTGGCACTGACGAGTTTCACTTCGCTCAAGGGGTGTTTGTCGTAGAGCTTCCGACTCTCGGGCGTGAGGGCAATGGGGGTGCGCTTGGGGCGGGGGCCCTCAAGATACACTACTCCCGAAACCGGCTGCCCTGCCGCCGGCAGGGTGATCACCGAAAAAAGCAGGGGGACAAAGAGTCGTTTAATCATTTCTCGTTTTGAGCCACGTGTTCCATGATCCGCACGAATGAATGGCCGGCATTGGGCGTGTCGGGTCGAACTTGCATTTTTCCTGCCGGAGGACGTGGAGGCGGTGTTTCTGCTGCCCGGTGAGTTTTTTCATGCGCGCATCGACACAGGATTGATGCTTGGTGTTGTCCCAATCCAGGAGCCTCCCTTATTTGCCCTCTCCCTTGAGTTCCGGTTCGAGGATCTCCAGCTTGATGATGGATCCGTATCCGCGCTCGGTGTGGCGGGCGGGACCGTTTGAGTTGCACGTCCACACGTTGCCGGCATCATCAAACTCGATCTCGCGCGTATAGGTCACCCGCGTGGGCAGGCGGAACTCAACGCGCTGTTCGGTCTTCGGATCAAACCGGTGAAGTGAATCGCTGTTGGTGCCGCAGATCCACACCATGCCGTCGGGCGCGACGTTCAGCGCGTAGGGAATCTGATTGTCCGCATTGGGCAGCTTGTAGACTTTCCACTTTTCCGTCTTCGGGTTGAAGCTGCCGAATACACCTGAGCCGAACCCGGGCACCCACACCATGCCATCAGGGGCAATGTGCAGACGTCGTGGCCCGCGGAAGGGCGGGTTCCATTCCTTGATGTTTCCGTCCTTGGCCTTGGGATCAATCCGGCCGATGCGGTTGCCGTTGAGTTTACTGTACCAGATGGTGCCATCGACCGGGGAGAAATCGATGCCGTAGGGCGTGATGCCGCGGCTTTCGCCTTTGCCCGCACCCACGGCCTGGGATTTACTGAGCAGGTGATATTCCTTCACCTTGAGCGTTTCCGGGTGAATGGAGAAGCAGGAGTTGCGACCCGCGTCGGTGTACCAGATCAACCCCTCGGGATCCTTGGGGTTGATGCGCAGGGTATGGGGGTAGGAACCGCGTCTTCCGTTTTCCGCCCCCGGGGCGAGGGTGTATTTCTTTGTTTTCAGATCGAGCCTGGCCATCTCCCCTGAACTGCAAAGGGTGAACCACATGTTGTTGTCGTTGCCCAGCTCGATGGAGTGCGGGCCCCGGTATTTACCCGGGAAACGGTAGACCTCGCGCTTGCCGGTCCTTGGATCCAGTGACACGGTGGCGTTCCGGGCCATGTCCACCGCGTAGACCAGGCCGTCGGGTCCCAGTTCAATATCATGGATCATGACCTTGTACTGGTTTCCCATGTCCCACTCGGTGATCCGGGCCCTTGTCTCAACGCCCTTGGGGGCGGGAGGTGGCACGAACGCCGGCCACTTCTTGACCGCTTCATCCGAGTAGGTCTTAACCAAGCGTTTGACGAGTGTCTCCTGCGTGTGTTTGTAGAGGCCGCCAAACCCGTCCATGCGCCGGATCATCGTTTCCCAGTCGACCGGCAGTTCGGGGCTTCGCCAACCCCTGGAACCAGTCTGGTGGCAGTAGCTGCACATCATCTTGTAGTTGTCCTTGTCCTTCATGCTGTCCCACTTGAGCATGCTGAATCCGCTGTCGGCGGTGCGCTGGTTTTCAAGCTTTTCACCGGTGGCAGGCTTCATGGTGAAACCAAGACCGCCTGTGCCCGCGTCCACGCCCTTCTGCCACTCATCGAGTTCTCCCAGGAGACGCGCGCGAACATGGTATTTCCTGTCGCGCAGACCATCGATAGCGAAGGACCCATCAGCCTGGCTGAACACTGAAATGGTCTTGATCTGCTCAAACTCCTTGGTGAAAGCTGAGAGCATCACCCCTTCCATGGCCTTGCCTCTGGCATTGGTCACCTTGCCGCTGATTGTTTTTGCGTCGACGAGGGTCATGGTCACGAAAACGGTCAGGACCATTGCTGCAATCCGCGCGGATCCAGTCATCACGATTTCTGTTGTGGATTTGTTTTTCATGGTTTGTCTGTGCTATGGTTTATCTGTTCTGGATGGGTGGGTTGATCCGCTACTCGATGTCCCCGGATGTATCCAATAGTCTGGCGTTGAGAATAAGGCCTCGAAAATCCTTGTCCGGAACATCGTCGAGCAATCCGAGAAATGCCACGAGCCCCGGAACATCCTTCTTGCTGATGTTCATTTGTGCGTAGGCCTCCGCGATCCCGCCTGATTTGCCCGATCGTTTCTGCCGGCTTGCAGCAATCTTGCCCATGATGACCTTGCGGATATCGATCTTCCGTTTTTTCAGGTTACGCAAGGAGGGTGTTGGCTTCGGGGTTCCGTCCCGGGTCATGGAATGCCGCTTCAAGTCGGTGAAGTTGGCGGGAGCATGGCAGGCAACGCAATTCCCCACGCCGGCCTTCCCCTCGTAACGCAGGAAGGTCTTGAGGCCGAGATATGAGGCCCGATCCATCCCTGCCGGCAGCTTGACGAGAATCCGGCCTTCCTGATTGGCGAGCCGCCCAAAGATGCGTCCGGCAAAGTCCTGTGGCGACTCCTCTTCCTCGGCCTTTTCCGGAATGCGATTGATGTAGGCAAAGGCATCGTAGATGGCCCGCTTGGTGGTCGATAACCGATGAATTCTGGTCTTCTCCTCGATGCTCTTTTCGGCCGCGTCCACGAGCAGTCCCGACAGGGTAAAAGCCCCCCACAAAAACAGCATTTTCCATGACTCAACGCGTTTCATGTTTTCACCAAGTATAGCGTCATCGGGGTGAGGACTCCGTAATCCTTTTATCTGGTTGGTTTCCTGGGGGGGATGAATCCCCCGCCCTCGCAGGCATTCACATATTCGATCCGGTGGAACGTTGTCGAGCTTTCCGGGACAGACCGGTTGATCGTTGACGTTGAGGGAGTTGCATCGGCTACAAGTCCCTCCGATCTGTAATGGCGAACAGGGTTTTCCACCGCCGTCATTGAACACATCCCGCCTAAGAACCGCCACGCCAACAAGGGCCGGGAAATGTAAGCCCCGCCATGGAGAGACCCTTTAGATCTAAGTCAAAATCATAGGAATGAGATCATAATAAATTTCACAGAGGCGGAGACTTTGTGAAATATTTCACAAAGTCCACCGCGCATGGAAATAATGAGCATTGGTTTGAAGGGAAAGTGAGGTCATTCGATTATGAGAACTAATTCAGTCATAACGTCAGTGCAGATCGCAGTGGGTATTTGGGCGGTGGCTCTGCTGGCTCCATCTGGCAAGGCCGCTGACGAAATACCCGCTGGAGACGATCCCAGCCTGATTGCCCAAGGCAAAGCCCTTTTCCAGACCAAGATTTGCTTCACCTGTCACCAAAGTGATCCCGCAGTGCCTGCGCCAGCGGGGGAGGCCCTTAAGGCCACCAAGTTCATTGGTGATTTCTGGGGCAAGGAACGCGAGGTGCAGATTAGCTCCGACCCCCAATCGCCCGTCTTTACGGACAGTGGCAAGACCGAGAACGTTAAGTTGGATGAAGCTTACTTCATGGAATCGGTGGAGAAGCCCAACGCCAAGATTCTCAAGGGATCGATCCCCGGAATGGCACCCCTGCCGACCACGCTCGAGGAACGCAAGGCCCTGGCGGCCTACGTGAAATCGCTTAGCAAAACAGACGGCTCCGGGACCGTGGTGACCGAGCAACCGACCCCGAAGGAAACCCCGAAGGAAACCCCGAAGGAAACCCCGAAGGAAACCCCGAAGGAAACCCCGAAGGAAACCCCGAAGGAAGCAGCCCCGGACCCCGTACAGGTTGCCAAGGGCAAAAAACTCTTCCAAGCCAAGGCTTGCTTTACCTGCCATCAGATTGATCCCGCAGTGCCTTCACCTGCGGGTGGAGCACTAAAAGCACCTGGTTTCATGGGCGATTTCTGGGGCAAGCCACGCCAGGTGCTGATGGGAGTGGGCGGCTCGGAGGCCACGGTGACCTTTGACAAGGCGTATTTCATGGAATCCGTGGAAAAGCCGATGGTCATGATCGCCAAGGGCTCGTTGCCGGGAATGGCTCCACTGCCGACGACACTGGAGGAACGAGAGAATCTGGCGGCCTACGTCCAATCGCTCAGTAAGGAAGGCGCTGAACAACCGGCCACCACGACATCCGCCGTTCCTAAGCAATATTGGCCCACCATACTGATCAGCATAGTGGTGTTGTTGGGTCTTACCTGGGTGGGGCTCAAGGCAGGCACCAAGGAAGTGGAAGTACGATGACGGCAGGAACCAGCAATACCCATGACACCTTGAATGTGGGGAAAACAGCAGAGGAGGTGACCTTTTAATATGAATAACAATAGCAAGTGGTTTAACATCAGCGAGGATTCCCGGTCATGGGAGGAGTTCTATCGAAAAAGATGGAGCTATGACTATAGTGTACGAAGTGGTCATGGCGTTAACTGTTCCATGGCCTGCAGTTGGGAGGTCTTCGTAAAGGACGGTCTGATTTGCTGGGAACTCCAAAAAACGGACTATCCCCAGATTGATCCTGACATCCCCAACGTTGAACCCAGGGGTTGCCAGAGAGGCATGACCGCTTCCTGGTATCCTTACAGCCCCTTGCGGCCGAAGTTTCCGTATGTGCGCAAGGTGCTGTGGAATTATTACGCCGAAGAACTCAAGAATGGCAAGGATCCCGTCGAAGCCTATGCAAGCATCGTTGAAGACGAGGAGCGGTCCAACGAATATAAATCCGCGAGAGGCAAGGCCGGCTGGAAAAGGGTAAGCTGGGATCAGGCCACTGAACTCGTCGCCGCCGGCCAGATTTACACCATCAAAAAATATGGTGCCGATCATATGGCCAACTTTTCGCCCATCCCCGCGATGAGCTTGCTCAGTTTCATTTCGGGACACCGGTACAACAATTTGCTGGGTGGCATCTATTGCAGTTACTACGAATGGTACCACGACCTTCCGCATGTCTCTTCCTCCATGTTTGGTGACCAGACGGAGAATTGCGAAAGCTCCGACTGGTATCTTGGCACCTACTGGATTGTCGCTGGTACCAATATCAACATGACCCGGACGGCCGACGCTCATTTTGTTTCCGAGGCAAAATACCGGGGCTCTAAAATAGTGGTGCTCTCCCCCAACTATTCGGACGTGACAAAATACGCCGACACCTGGGTTCCTCTCGTGCCTGGCAGCGACGGCGCCTTCCTGATGGCTTGCATCCACGTTATCCTGAAGGAGTTCTACGTCGACAAGGAGACGTCCTACTTCACAGAGTATGCAAAACAATATACCAACCTGCCTTTCCTTGTGGTTCTCGAAAAAGATGGCGACAAGTATCAGATGGGGCGCTTCCTGCGGGCATCCGATATTGCAAAATATGCCAAAGAGGAAAATGCCGATTGGAAACTGATCATGGCCGATGGCAAGAGGAAGCTGCACGTTCCCACCGGTTCCATCGGTTTCAGGTGGGAGAAGGAACCAACCGGAAACTGGAACCTCCAGCTGAAGAACGCAGTTACCAACGAGGACTTCGATCCACTCCTCACCCTTCTTGAGAATGATGACCAAAAGGCAATGGTCTCATTCAGCGACTTCACCGACACATTCAGCATCTACATAGGCAAGACCAAAGGGAAGGGGCAAAAGGCAAAGGAAATCCTGCGCGAAGTTCCTGCTCAGAAGATCAAAACAAAAGATGGCAAGGAATTGCTAGTGACCACTGCCTTTGATCTCACCATGGCACAGGCAGGCGTGGCTCGGGGACTGGGTGGCGATTACCCTCAGGACTATGACGACCCGAAACCCTATACCCCGGCTTGGCAAGAGGCGCAAACAGGCGTGAGCAAAGACCTCGCCATTCAGGTAGGCAGGGAATTCGCTGAGAATGCCGAAAAGACTAAGGGCAAATCATTGTTCATTACCGGTCCCGGGATCCAGCACTTCTATCATGGCGCGTCCCTGTATTACCGCAACGAGGCGGTGATGCTCGCCCTTTGCGGCTGTAACGGGGTGAACGGTGGGAATTTCAACCACTATGTCGGCACCCAGCACACTCGATTGAACGCTGCCTTCGTCAATATGGGCGCCGCTCTCGACTGGTCGAGACCGCCGCGGATGATGAATTCAACCTCCTTGTGGTATTTCCAGACCGGCCAGTGGAGATATGACAACATGACCCTTGATACCCAATGGGCAGAAGGAGCCAAGAAGTTGTCCAAGTTCAACCATGCGGCCGACGTGAACTCACTTGCGGTGAGATTGGGTTGGTTGCCTTTCTTCCCTCAGGTGGACAAGAAGAATCCGATGGAGCTTTACAAGGAGGCCGTTGCCGCAGGCTGCGAGTCCGACGATGAAGTCAAGGACTGGGTTATGAAGCAGTTCGAGGACGGCACCCTGGATTTTGCCATCCGTGACGTGGATGCTCCGGAGAACCGCCTGAAAATGCTCACGGTGTACCGCGGAAACCTTGTCGGAACCAGTATGCGGGGGCATGAATTGTCTCTCAAGCACTGGCTCGGGACAGACAACAACGTCATGTGGGATGAAGAGCCTGCCAAAGGGCTGGTAGACGAAATCAAATGGCATGAGGAATCCCCCGTCGGAAAGCTGGATTTCCTGGTGAATCTCAACATCCGAATGGACTCTACCGCCAATTATTCGGATGTGGTTCTGCCGGCCGCCTTTTGGTACGAAAAAAACGACGTCACCTTTGGTGACATGCACACCTTCGTTCACCCCCTGACGCCGGCAACGCAGCCACCCTGGGAAGCCAAGAGCGACTGGGATGCATTCAAAATCATCGCGAAGCAGTTTTCAAAGTTGGCAAAGAAGCATTTCCCCGAACCGGTAAAGGATATCGTCTTCAATGCCACCTGGATGGACAGCCCCGGCCAGCTTGCGCAGCCCTTGGGAGAAATAAGGGATTGGCGAAATGGCGATACGGATCCCGTGCCGGGGAAAACCTTCCCCAGTATCGCCATCGTGGAAAGGGATTACACAAAGATATACGAGAAACTGGTTTCGCTGGGCCCGTTGGTCAGCCAACCCAAAGGCTATGGGTCAAAGGGACAGTATACTGACCTGACGCCCATCGTTGAGGAGGAACTCAAGCACAACGACGTTCTCGATGTGAAGGACAGCCGGGTTCATTTTGAATCGGCGGAGCAATTCTGTGAACTCATCCTTCAGATTTCTCCCGAACTCAACGGACGGCTGTCTTGGCTCTTCTTCAAGGAAATGGAGAAGAAAGTAGGGCTTCCCCTCGCCGATATGGTTGAGGTGATCAAGGGCAGAAAGGTCCACTACAAGGACATCATTTCACAACCGCGGAGGATTCACACCACACCGCAGTGGAGCGCCATGCTGCACGACAAGGATGGAAAGCAGAGGACCTTTGGCCCGTGGACCATGAACGTGGAACGATTGAAGCCCTGGCACACCCTGTCGGGAAGGCAGGAAGTCTATTACGACCACCAGGGTATCAGGGAGCTGGGAGAGGCCCTTCCGACCAACAAGCCTCCGTTGGACATGGTGGCGATTGGAGATATCAACATGGACAAGGCCGGTCCCAAATCGAAAGTGTTCCGATTTATCACTCCCCATGGGAAATGGCAGATCCACAGCTCCTTCAGGGACCATTGGCCCATGATGCACATGTCGCGCGGAGGTCCCACGGTCTGGCTCAATCCCGATGACGCGGATGAAATCGAAGTGATCGACAACGACTGGGTCGAGATGTACTGCGAGAATGGAATTGAAGTGGTAAGGGCGGTGGTGAGCCATCAGGTGCCGAGAAACATGGCCATCACCTACCATCAGGTGGAGCGGCACGTGAACACACCCTTTTCACCCCTTGCCAAGAAACATCGTTGCTCCGATCTGCGTGGCGGCAACAACAATGCCACCACCAGAATCCTGATGAATCCGGCCACGATGATTGGTGGATACGCCCAGTTTTCATATTACTCGAATTACTGGGGCCCCAGTCCATCCGAACGGGACCATGGAGTACTCATCCGCAAGATGCCCCTGGATTCTGAGGGTAAGCCAACCTACCAGGAAAGCGAACTGCACAAACTACCAAACGAATAAGAGATAAAGGTCATGAATGTAAAAGCGCAATTAAGCATGTCCTTCAATCTGGAGAAGTGCATTGGCTGCAATACCTGCACGGTCGCCTGCAAGAACATATGGACGAATCGGGAGGGCGCCGAATACATGTGGTGGAACAACGTGGAAACCAAGCCGGGCATCGGCTATCCGAAGCGTTGGGAAGACCAGGAATTATGGAAAGGAGGATGGGCCAAGAAGGGAGACGACCTGGTGCTCCGCTACGGGGGCAAGTTCGGCATGCTCAGCAACCTCTTCACCAATCCCCACGCGCCGGAAATGAAGGATTACTACGGAGATGGGGACGTATATACCTTCACCTACGATGACCTGCATTCCTCTGAACAGAGCAAACAGGCACCGGTTGCAAGGCCCAAATCCATGGTCACCGAAGAGGAGGACGTGCCCATCAACTGGGGCGTAAACTGGGAGGACAACGCCGGCGGCGCCCACGTCACTGGAAAGCATGACGTAAATTTCAACCAGATGAGCAAGGCGGAAATGGAGGCCGCGCTCAAGTTCAGGGACTGCTTCTACTTCTATCTCCCGCGCATATGCAACCATTGCCTCAATCCTGGTTGCGTGGGGGCCTGCCCTTCCGGCGCCGCCTATAAAAGAGAGGAAGACGGCATCGTTCTCATTGATCAGAACAGGTGTCGAAACTGGCGTTATTGCGTCTCTTCCTGCCCCTACAAGAAACCTTATTACAACTGGGCCAGCGGAAAGATGGAAAAATGCATCCTCTGCTACCCGAGAATTGAATCGGGCATGCCTCCCGCCTGCTTCCATTCCTGCGTGGGCAAAATCCGATCGTTCGGACTCTTGCTCTATGACATGGACCGGGTCAAGGAAGCCGCCATGGCGGAGGACATCGACCTTGTCTCGGAGCAGAGAAAAGTGATCCTGGATCCCTTTGACCCGGAGGTAATTGAGGCCGCCGGTAAGAACGGAATCAGTGACGATTGGATTGACGCGGCGCAGCGCTCGCCCGTTTACAAAATAGTCAAAAAATGGGGAATAGGACTCCCGCTTCATCCCGAATTCAGGACCATGCCTTCGTTGTTCTATATTCCGCCCCTCGCTCCCATCACCACCAGCGCAGGAAGAGACTCTCCTTCAGATACAGATGTATTTGACATGACGAAGCCGGAAAACGGGCCGCTTATTGGCCTGGACGAACTGGACAAGATGCGCCTTCCGCTCACCTACCTCGCCAGTATGTTCGGCGCTGGGAATGAAAAAGTGGTGAAGACGGCGCTGGAACGTCAACTGGCGGTAAGACACTACGAGAGAAGCTTGAGGGTCGAAAAACAGCCTAACACGGACGTGCTCAAGCAAGTGGGATTAACAGAGGAGGACGCAAAGGACATGACCAGGGCGCTATCCCTTGCGTTCTACAACGAGCGCTTTGTTATCCCCAACACCAAGCGCGAAAACGCAGACATCAGCCCGTATACCGAGCGGGGCGTCGCCGGCTTCGAGAACATGACTCCCTGGTCACCGTTCAAGCGAAGGAAGAGTTATCACAAATCCCATCACACAGACACGAAGGAGTATGAGTAAGATGGACGCGGATCTGATATTGAGAGATGCTTATACGCTCATAGCCGAGCAGTGGTGCAGCCCCCCTAATGGGGAGGAAGACCGGGAGCAGGTCAGGAAAGATGCCGAAAGCGTGGTTGACCGGGTGAGGGGCGTCGCCGAGGAGGGTGCGGCCCTGCTTGCCAAGTTCCTCGCGGAGAGCTCCCTTTCCGAGGAGGACTATGTGGATTTATTCGAACTGGCTCCCAAATGCGCCCTTTATCTTGGAAGCCACACCTACGATGAACCCCATACCTGCGCCAATGCCGCTGTTTCCGATAGAAACGGATACATGATAGAACTGGGTGGCATTTATAGACACTTCGGCCACGTCACGGTTGGAAGGGAGTTGCCGGATTATCTGCCCTTGATGGTGGATTTCCTCGCTCTGACGATTGAATCAAAAGATGACACCATCCGGGGAAAGTTCATTGCGGAATATTTCCTGCCGTTCGTGCCACCGTTGCGTTCCCGACTGGAAGCCCTGAAAACACCTTATCTCCATCTTCTTGAGGCATTGGAGAGCATCATAACCGTTGATCTGAAAACCCAAGTATTGTCAAAAGAACCAGTCCAACCAACACAACCAATAAAGTGGGAGAAAACCTATGACACCGTTTGATAATTTCTTTTTCATAGGCTTGCCCTACATTACAATCGTACTGTTCTTCGGCGGCATCATATACCGGGGTTTAAGCGGGGCCATGAGTGGCCACAGGGGCAAGTGGAACTTGAGCGCTCGAGGTGATTATCTGTGGGCAACACGTTCCACCGGATTCTTTGGGCGCGCCTCCATAGGACCAGCGTCCCTGTGCCTGCACTGGGGTGTTCTCATCCTCTTCGTTGCGCACATCGTGGGGTTTATCGGAGGCGCATACGCCTGGGTTGGCGGGGTTAACTTTTTCAGATGGGCGGGACTCGGGGGCGGAATCCTCCTGCTTTATGGATTAACCTGGGCTCTAGCGCGCAGGATCGTTATCCCCCAGGTAAAGGCCATGAGCAGGGCAGAGGATTACATCATCCTTGTATTCCTGATTCTCATCAGCGGTTTGGGGCTTTATCAATCCGCGATAAAGCTATCCTTCGGTGCCGTGGCTATCCAGGCAGGTCCCTGGGTGGGCAGCATTCTCAAGTTGCAGCCGAATGCGGAAGCGATTGCGGGTGCACCACTTGTCAACAAACTGCACATCATATTTGCACTCCTCTTTTTTGCATACTTCCCATTCACCAAGCTGGTGCATGTGCTGAGTTATCCTTTCGGGTACATTAACAGGCCCTTTATTTCCATGAGGAAATATATAGGTCTGAAGCGATGAGAAAATAACGTCCGTACTGGCGTGGGTGTAAACGCATCACGAATGGAGCACGCTTTCCTTCAGGATCCTGCGTTATCCCGCCCGTGCGCGACCCGTCTATTCGTGTCGGAAGAAATTTCTGACCCAACACTCAAAATAGATTGAGTGCCAATGCAACAGGAGGCCACCGCTACCTCACATAAGATACTTATTTTAAACACACTGGCTTTTACGGTCTGTTTTGCCGTGTGGATGATAAATGGTGTCCTGGTGACTTATCTGGCCCCAAATCCGGGATTCGATTGGGGCGCAATCGAGATCGGATGGTTGTTGGGAATTCCGGTCCTTACGGGGGCGCTCTTCCGTTTGCCAGCTGGTATGCTTACGGATAAATTTGGCGGGAAACCGATATTTGGGAGCTTGTTGCTCATCTGTGCTGTTCCCATGTTTCTTTTATCTTATGCCAATGACTTCATCAGTTTTGCCTTATGCAGTTTTGGTTTCGGATTAGCTGGTGCCAGCTTTGCCATTGGCATTGCTTTTACATCGGTGTGGTATCCGACAAAACTGCAGGGAACAGCCCTGGGTATTTTTGGCGCAGGCAATGCGGGGGCAGCCTTGACGACTTTATTGGCGCCGACATTGCTCAATACCTTTACAGATAATGGAGAAAATATAGACGGCTGGCGCACATTACCGAAAGTCTATGCCGCAATCCTGGTGATTACGGCGATCGTCTTCTTCATATTTGCGGAGAACAAGAAGCCCGCTTCGAGCAATAAGACTTGGGCAACAATGCTCAGGCCTTTGAAGAATATCCGCGTATGGCGCTTCGGATTCTATTATTTTCTGGTTTTCGGATGTTTTGTGGCTTTTTCCCAATGGCTTGTTCCCTATTTTGTAAATGTCTATTATATGCCCATCGTGGCAGCCGGGATCTTTGCCGCTCTATTTAGTTTTCCATCCGGCGTAATCCGGGCTCTTGGAGGATGGTTGTCAGATAAACTTGGAGCCAGAAAGGTCATGTATTGGGTGCTTGGTTCATCGGTCCTCATCAGTTTCATGCTCATCGTTCCCAAGATGGATATCTATTCTCCGGGAAAAGGGATTATGGCACAACGCTCTGGAACTGTGACCAGCGTTTCGGAAACAGAAATTAACATTGCTGGGAAAAATTACCCTCTGCAGGTCAAACCCACGACATTTGAGAATTTGGATAACCAGGTACTGGTTTTCCCTACCAAGGAGGTTTGGCAGGAATCGGTAGTCAAGGTTGGTGATGAGGTTATAAAGAAAGAACTCCTGGCCAAAGGAGTGACTCGAATTTATTTCCAGGCAAATGTATGGATCTTTGCGGTGTTGATCATTCTCATGGGAAGTATCTGGGGAATTGGCAAGGCCGCGGTATATAAACATATTCCCGATTATTTTCCGGAAGAAGTCGGAGCGGTTGGCGGGATGGTTGGTGTTCTTGGAGGCTTGGGTGGATTTTGCTGCCCGATTCTCTTTGGATATCTACTGGAAGGCACCGGATTATGGACCAGTTGCTGGATATTCATGTTTTTATTGTCGTTTGTTTGTCTGGCATGGATGCATCGGGTGATCATGAAAATGTCCCAGCTTCCACGCGATCTACATTGAGCAAGTGATGGCAAATTTCTAATGGTAATCATCTATGAACTGGCGGCTCTTCCCGGATATGGACAGGAGCAAGGCGTTCTACCCTAACAATTCAATCGTTATTCAAGAAAACATTCAGGAGGAATTCAGTTATGCCAACCAATCTTGAGAAATGGGATGTCGAAGACCAGGATTTCTGGGAATCCACCGGCAAAACAATAGCCAATAAGAATCTTTGGTTATCCATTCCTGCCCTTTTCCTGTCATTTGCCACGTGGGCCATGTGGGGAGTGATCATCAAGTACATGAAGGACTTCGGATATAACTTCGGCATGACTGGTGATTTGGTGCCTGGATCCGAAGAATACAAAGCAGCTCTGTCTGAAGTAAACACCCTCTATTATTCACTTCCAGCTATTGCGGGGCTGGCTGGTGCAACGCTCCGGATTCCCAACTCATTTTTAATATCCCTAGGAGGCGGCCGCAATGTAATCTTCTTCTCTGCCTTGTTGATGTTAATACCTGCCATAGGGACAGGTTGGGCCTTATCTGATATTAATACGTCTTACCTTGTTTTTGCCTCAATGGCTTTGCTTTCCGGATTTGGGGGTGGGAATTTTGCATCCTCAATGAGCAACATAAGTTTCTTCTTTCCTAAAAGAGTGCAGGGCTATGCCCTTGGAATGAACGCGGGAATTGGGAATCTGGGTGTGGGCGCGATGCAAAAGATAATCCCTCTGGCTATTGGACTTTCACTTTTTGGGGCTGTTGGTTCTGAGGCAGTTGTGAAAGGAGTCCCCTTTGGAGGTCTGCAAAATGCTGGTTGGGTCTGGGTGCCGTTGTTGGTCCTCTCGGGCATCGGAGCATTCTTTGGAATGAACAATGTGGCAACAGGAACTCCGAGTCTACCGGGAACGGTGCAGGGGATTTCGAAGACTGCTTATATGATCGGTTTAGGATTGATCGCCGCGGTGGCAGGCGCGTTCCTGCTGATTGGTTTACCCTGGGACAGCTGGGGAATGGAAAACGCATCCATTTGGATTGTGGTTTTCGCCGTAGCCTGCATCACCGTGCTACTGATGAAATATGCCACTCCCCGGGAAATCAGGAAAAACCTGAATAAGCAATTTGAGATATTTGGAAATAAGCACAACTGGATAATGACAATTGTCTATACGATGACATTTGGGTCATTCATCGGGTTCTCTTTTGCATTTCCCAAGTTATGTCAGGATATATTTGTGTACACTGACCCTGCAAATCCGGACTATGTCAATCCGACTGCTCCGAACTTTATGTTGTGGGTTTTCATTGGACCGATGCTTGGCGCTTTGGTCCGACCAATTGGGGGAATAATTGCTGACAAGGTCAACAGTGGGGCAAAGGTGACATGTGTTAGTACTATTCTGCAGATATTGGCAGCTTTAGCTGTAGCCTATTTTGTTATTCAGGCGAAGCAGAGCGATACGCCTGAGGAATTTTGGTGGCCGTTCTTCTCCTTCTTCATGATCCTGTTCCTGACCACTGGTATTGGTAACGGCTCTACTTTCCGGAGTGTCCCATATATTTTCAGTAAAGAACAGGCAGGCCCTGTTCTTGGATGGATCTCAGCGATTGCCGCTTATGGCGCATTTATTATCCCTAAGGTGTTTGGACAACAAATTGAAGCCGGTCACCCTGAGTATGCCTTGTACGGATTTGCCGGCTACTATGCGATCTGTCTCGTGCTGAACTGGTGGTACTATCAGGGTCCCAAGAGAGAGTTCGACAACCCATAAGGAGCGACCGCATGTTGGGTGATCACTTGCACTCCACTCCGGGGATACGACCCGGTTCTTTGCACCCTCTCTCCTCCCGGACCCCCATCCAGACAGCCCCAAAAAGGAAATTCCCGGCAGTGATTTGATCTCCTTCTTTTCTTTTGCCATCCTCAACCCATGAATTTCCTTAACAGGGTTGCTTGCGTCTCCCTCTGTATTACCGGCGCGCTGAAGGCAGCCGACCTTGAACGCATAAAATACAATAACCCCGGCCTGAAGGTGGATTTGGGGGTGGGACTGTGGGCCTGGCCGATGCCGGTGGATTGGGACAGGGATGGGGACCTCGACCTGCTCATCGACTGTCCCTGCAAGCCATACGAAGGAATTTGGTTCTTTGAAAATCCTGGCGGCGGCAAGACTCCTGCCTTCAAGGCAGGCAAACGGGTCCATGCTTCCCGGCGCAATATTCAGGTGAGCTGGGTAGCTGGCAAACCCCGCTATCTTGTTCCGGGGGCTGAAGTGTCCGCCGACCTGGCGGAGACCAGCAAGATCTATCCAGAAACCCGGGTGGAGAAGCACCGCAAGATTCGCGCCAATCAATGGAAGTACGTGGATTACGATGGGGACGGCGCCTTGGACCTCATCGCGGCAGTGGGGGTGTGGGACGATTACGGCTGGGACAATGCCTATAACCCTAAAGGCGAATGGTCCAATGGGCCGCTGCACGGATTCGTTTATCTCATGCGCAACGAGGGTACAACTACCAAGCCGAACTACGCGAAGCCAGCAAAGGTGCAGGCGGCTGGGAAGCCGGTGGATGTTTATGGCCGGCCCTCCCCCAATTTTGCGGACTTTGACGGGGACGGGGATCTGGATCTCCTGTGTGGTGAATTTGTTGATAGTTTCACTTATTTCGAAAACACCGGCACCCGCAAGACTCCCGACTACGCTGCGGGCCGCAAACTGACGCACAAGGGACAGGTTCTGACGATGGATCTGGAAATGATTCTGCCCAGTGCCGTTGATTGGGATAAGGATGGAGATATTGATTTAATTGTGGGCGATGAGGATGGGCGCGTGGCGCTCGTAGAACATACAGGAAATGTCGAGGATGGGCTGCCGCGGTTCCTGCCCCCGGTGTATTTCAGGCAGGAGGCGGATGAAGTGAAGTTTGGTGCGTTATCCACGCCCGATGGGTTCGATTGGGATGGGGACGGTGATGAGGACATCATTTGTGGCAATACCGCCGGCTATATTGCTTTCCTTGAAAACCTCAGTGGCCCGAAGCAGGAAGCTCCCAGGTGGGCTGCTCCCAAACTCCTTCAAGCGGGGGGAAAAACCTTGCGGATCATGGCTGGGGCCAACGGATCCATTCAGGGTCCCTGTGAAAGCAAGTGGGGTTATACCACCCTGACGGTGACTGACTGGAACCACGACGGACTGCCGGATCTCATCGTGAATTCCATCCTCGGCAAGGTGGTCTGGTATCAGAACACCGGCACCCGAAGGACACCCAGGCTCGCCGCTGCCCAACCCATCGAAGTGGAGTGGCAGAAGAAACAGCCGCTACTCAAGTGGGGATGGATGCGACCTGAAGGAAAGGCGCTCCTTACACAATGGCGCACTACACCGGTGGGGGTGGACTGGAACCGGGATGGTCTCAATGACCTCCTGATGCTCGACCACGAAGGGTATCTTGCGATTTTCCCGCGCTCAAAACGCGGTGGTCAGCTGCAGCTTCACGAACCACAGCGCATTTTCGAAACAGACACCGGCTCTGTCCGTTTGAACGCGCGGTCTGCTGGTGGCAGCGGTCGGCGCAAGTTGTGTGTTACTGACTGGGACGGCGATGGGCGCCTTGATGTATTGGGCAACAGTCCCAACGCTGAACTCTGGCAGAACGTGGCTGATCGCAAAGGGATGGTTAAGCTCATTAATCGTGGCACCCTGTTTAAGCGGAATATTTCCAGCCATACCACCAGCCCGACAGTGGTCGATTGGAACGGAGATAAGGTGCCGGATCTCCTGGTGGGGGCTGAAGATGGGTTTCTCTATTACGCTCGCAACCCGCGCAAGCCCTAGGCAGCGCCGTTGGTTTTCTCTTTTTTTCCTGCTCCTCGGTCCTGAGGCTCACCTCAAATAACTGCCTGTAGGCGTCGACTCCCGCTTCATCAAGTTGATCTCCACATTTGCACCCACCAATCCCGTCGCCCAGAGCGATTCCTAAAAGGGAGTTTCTGGCAGTTGCTGACAATCATATCGCTCATTGGACGCTTTCGGCCATTTGTTTTTTCGCTCGCCTCGTGCCAGAATTATCATGAATATTACTCCCCTCTGCCACGCTTCCTTGGGACTTGAATCCATGTTTTTTCACCGTCATTTCTCGCTCGTCGCGACTTCGTGCTTCCTGGTGACTCCAGCCGCCTCACCGGCATTGGCCGCCGACAAGAAACCGATCAAGGTTTTCATTCTGGCAGGCCAGTCGAACATGGAAGGGCACGCGAAGGTCGCAACGTTCGACTACATCGGTGATTCTCCCGAGACGGCTCCGATTCTGAAGGAAATGCGTGACGCCAAAGGGAACTCCAGAGTGGCGGACAACGTTTGGATTTCCTACTTCACGGGCCGAGGCGATGACAACGGTGAAGGGTTCGGCAGATTGACATCAGGCTACGGTTCGCGGTCCAATCCGACGGAAGATGGTGGGAAGATCGGCCCGGAGTTCACTTTCGGACTTTATATGGACAAGGCAATTGAAGAGCCGATTCTGATCATCAAGACGGCATGGGGCGGGAAGTCGCTTTTTTATGATTTCCGGTCGCCCAGTTCCGGTGTCTACCAGCGATCAGAAAAAGACCTTGAGAAGGGTCGTAACACTGCAGCACGGAATGGCCACTACTACCGCCTGATGCTCGGCCACATCAAACATGTCCTGGATGACATCAAGCGAGTTTGTCCCAGCTACGACGCAAAGCAGGGATACGAAATCTCAGGCTTCATCTGGTTTCAGGGTTTCAACGACATGGTCAATCGAGGAGTATATCCCGTGCTTCCCGCTGACAGCAGAGAGAATCGGTTTGAGAAATACAGCGGGTGGCTGGCTCACTTCATCCGCGATGTCCGCAAGGACCTCAACACTCCACAGATGCCGTTTATTATTGGCGTGATGGGCGTGGGGGGAATAGCCCCTGAAAAGGTGAATGAGGGCAATCAGGAATTTCGCAAAGCGATGGCGGCCCCTTCCTCCTATCCGGAATTCAGAGGGAATGTGGCCGCGATCCACACCGGCCAATTCTGGGATGAACCGCTGGCAACCATTCAAGGTAAATATGAACAGGTTAAGCGGAAGCGATATCAGCTGAAGAAGAACGAAGTGGATAAGGGCAATATGACTCGCAAGGAAATGGAAGCCGCCGTGAAGAAATTCGAAGCCGGGCTGATCTCGCCTGAGGAGGCCTCCTTACGTGCCCGTGGTGCATCCAACGCCGGCTACCATTATCTGGGTTGCGCGAAGACATTCGCCCTCATGGGAAAAGCCTACGCGGAAACCATGTTGAAACTGATGAAGAAATAATTCGCGAATCGATCACGAAGAACCGGTTTTCCTACGCTCGCGACCTGCTTCAAAGGGTTCATTTCCCTTGAAAAGAGGAGATTTCACACCCCGGGACCACCACAGGCAGCGGCCGGGGTGCTTCGCTACAGGACCAAGCACCGATTCCCACCCCTCTCTCTCCAGTCCCCGGGCAGTCTGATTCCAGTTGTCTATTTCTCACCGGAGTCAGCTCCCCACTCGCCCCGGCCTGCCAGTCCGGTCCAGCGTTTTGACGAAAACCCAATTTCCTTTCAGTAACCCAAGGTCAGGGAGCTCACGGAGAACCCCAGCAAAAGCCCGAATGTTATCGGGCCGGCCTCACACACCTCCCCCAAAAAACCGCAGCATCCATTCTCCGAACACGCGATAATCCGCCCTCCCCTGCTGCAACGATTGTTCGGCCCGCTCCACTACCTCCGGCGGGATCCTGTCCAGCCTGCTACGCATCAGATCCCGCGCATACCCCGGGGTGAACTCGGGGTGGCCCTGCACGCCCAGCATGTGCTCCCCGACACCGTACATGTAATACGGACAAAAATCGCTGCCGGCAAACAACTCTGCCCGGTCGGGCAAGACGCTGACCTGGTCCTGGTGGCTGACAAGCAACCGCAGATTCTGGAGCACCGGACGCATCCACGGCCGGCTCACGACAATACGGTTTTCCGAAAACCCCACACCCCAGCCCAACGGAGAACGCTCAACCGATCCTCCCAGCGCCTCCGCCAGCAATTGATGGCCAAAACAAATGCCCACGAACCTCACCTTGTTCTCATCCAAACGTCTGACGAACCCCTTCAACCGCTCCACCCAGTCCAATCCGTCGCTCAGTCCATGTTGACTGCCCGTGGTGAGATAGGCGTCGCAATCACCCAATGCGGCAGGGTATTGCCCCTTTCTGACATCAAACACGCGCAAACGCACGGAAGAGTCTAAGATGGAGAAATATTTACCGAACATTTCGGGGTAATTCCCGTGCTTCGGTTGCAGGCTATCCCCGACATCGTCGCACTGTAACAATCCTATGTTCACTCTTCATTCCTGTTTGTTCTGGTGATCACCCGCCAAAGCTTTGGCACAGAGTTCGGCGTATTGTCGCGCGTCCAAGGCCACCGGGTTGCCGGCGGCGCTGGGATCGCGCTCTGACATCTGGCCGATGCGCTCCAGATCCTCCGGGCGGACGCCGACCGAGGCAAGATCGTGGGGAATCCCCAACTCCCGACGCAAATCCAGCACCCACTGGAGAAAGGCTTCGAAACTGTCGTCGCCAAGATCGAGATAACGCGCCAAACGGCAAATCCGTTCCTCTATCGCGGATTGGTTACGCTTCAGCACATAGGGCATCAGGATGGCGTTGAGCAATCCGTGATGTGCGTCATACAAAGCTCCCAAACTGTGCGCCAGCGCGTGCATTCCTCCCAAGCCCTTTTGGAAAGCGGTCGCCCCCATGGCAGAGGCCACCAACATCTGCATCCGTGCCTCCAGGTCATCTCCCCGGGCCGTGGCCCTCGGCAGATACCGTCCTACCAGTCGGCACCCTTCCACCGCGATACCCTCTGCCATCGGGTGATAAAAAGGGGAACACAAGGCCTCCAGATTATGGGACAGGGCGTCCATTCCCGTGGCCGCCGTCAGTTTGGCCGGCAAGCCCACGGTCAGTTCGGGGTCCAGCACCACCGCCTTGGGCAGCATCAGGGGATGAAAGATGATCTTTTTCACCTGCTGGGCCTCGTCGGTAATCACCGAAGCCCGGCCCACTTCAGAACCGGTGCCCGCCGTGGTGGGAATGGCAATCACCGGAGCGATTCCCTCCGGGTCCGCTTTGGTCCAATTGTCTCCCACGTCCTCAAATTCCCAAATGGGCAACCGCTGGGCGGCCATCAGGGCGACCGCCTTGCCCACATCCAGGCCCGATCCTCCGCCCAAGGCAATCACGCCGTCACAACCGCCCTTGCGATAAACCTCAACACCGGCTTCGACATTCGCTCCGCTCGGATTGAGCTTGATGGCGTCGAACAACACCGCCGGCAGCCCCGCTTCAGCGAGCGACTCCAGCATCGATGCCGTCATCGGCAAAGCCGACACCCCCGGGTCCGTCACCAGCAATGGCTTGCTTATTCCCCGGTCACGGCACAACTGCGGCAAGGCCGCCACAGATCCCGCGCCGGCCTTGATCGCGTTGGGATAATTCCAGTTTCCCGTCAATTCTGCATACTCCATGGATAATCCGATTCACTCACTGGGTTAAGACAGTTTCAAATGGTAGGATTTGGGCTGTGTCAACGCCTCGAACCCCAGGGGCGAAAGCGCGTATCCGGCGCCCGAATGCTTCACCCCCGTCCAAGCCAGAGCGGGATCGAGATAATCACAACGGTTGGTGAAAAAAGTACCGGTTTCGATCTGCTCGCCCAGTTCCACGGCTCGCTCGATATCCCTTGTGAAAACAGAAGCGGTAAGACCGAACTCGGAATCGTTCATCAAGCCAACGGCCTCTTCATCCGAGAAGGTCTTCTGAATACCCACCACCGGCCCAAACGTCTCCTCGGTCATCACCCGCATGCTGTGGTCCACACCGGTGAGGATTTGCGGAGCCATGTATGCCCCCGAGGGGTCATGCGCGGGAAACAGTGAACTGTCGATGTGGGCCGTAGCCCCCCTGGCCAAGGCGTCCTCCACCTGTTCACGGGCAAAGGCCGCAGCGGACGGCTTTACCAACGGCCCCAAGGTCGTTTCCGGATCATCAGGTCTTCCCAGCTTGTATTGCCTGGTCAGTTTCACCGCCTTCGCGACAAAGGCGTCGTGAACCTCGGCGTCCACATAAATGCGTTCGATTCCACAGCACGATTGCCCGGAATTGAAGAACGCCCCGTCTACCAGAGTCTCCACCGCGGCGTCCAGATCGGCGTCGGCGCGCACGTAGGCCGGGTCTTTGCCGCCCAGCTCCAGCCCGAGACTGATAAATCTTCCCGCCACGGCCTTTTCCACGGTGGCTCCGCCGGCTACCGAACCAGTGAAACACACGTGCTGAACCTGCTCGGATCGGATCAGTTCCGTGGTGTCTTCATGGGAAAGATGCAGATACTGGAACACTCCCTTCGGCAAGCCGGCAGCCTCGAACGCCTCGTAAAAGCGCTCGGCGCACAGCGGCGTCTGGGCGGAATGCTTGAGAATCACGGTATTGCCCGCCAACAACGCGGGAACCACCGCGTTCACGGCGGTCAGATAGGGATAATTCCACGGAGCGATAACCGCCACCACCCCCTTGGGGTCCCTTTTGATGTAACGGCGAAAGCCCTCCCTGGGCTCCACCTCCACCGGAGCCAGGGCGGTCTCGGCAATACTGATCATATGGCGGGCCCTCTCCTCAAAACCGGCCACCTCGCCGGCCGCATACCGGATCGGTCGTCCCATCATCCAGCTGATTTCTTCCGCAATACTCTCCTTGCGGGCGACAAAAGCGTCCACCATGCGCGAACACACCGCAGCCCTCTCCGGAACAGGGATCTTTTTCCACTCGTGCAACGCCTCCTCCGCGGCAACCAGGGCCTCCAGCCACTGTTGTTTACCCGCCAACTGCCGGGTCGCATATACCGAGCCGTCGACCGGCGAAACCGTCTCCTGTTGTTTTGTTCCGGCCATCACTCCCATCCCTGTTGCCGATTCAAATTATTTCGAAATATCTCTGCATTTCCCAGTCCGATACGTGCTTGCGGTACTGCAGAGCCTCCCAAACGCGGGTTCCGGCGTAATGGTCCACAAAGGCCTCTCCGAAGAGTTCCCGCGCGGCCTCTGAGCCACGCAACGCCTCTGCCGCCTGCTCCAGGGAGGTCGGCAATACCAGCGAGGCGTCGTGCTCCCGGGCATAGGCATTGCCCTGCACCACCTCCACCGGTTCAAGCTGGCGCTCGATGCCCAACAGGCCGGACCCCAGGGCGGCCGCCAGAATGATGTAGGGGTTGGCGTCGGCGGAGCCCAGGCGGAATTCCACCCGCTGCGATTTGGCCGACCCCGGAATGATCCGCAAGGCGGTGGTGCGGTTCTCGCATCCCAACGTGGCGTGGGTCGGAGCCCAGAACCCGGGAACCATGCGGGAGTAGGCATTCACCGTCTGGGCCAGCATCGCGGTCAACTCGGCCATGTAATGTTGCTGTCCGGCCACGAAATGCCGCTGCACCGCACTCATCCGCATCGGTTGATCGGCGTCGAAAAACGCGGAGCCCGAGCCATCGGCATGATCCAGCGAAAGGTGAATATGTCCGGATTGACCGGGATAATCGTTGGACCACTTGGCCATGAAAGTCGCCATCATTTCTTTGCGCTGGGCCCATACCTTGACAAAGGTCTTGAACAACGCCGCCCGATCAGCGGCCTCGGCGGCATCCGTCACGGCAAGGGCCGCCTCAATAACCCCGGGACCGGTCTCGGTATGAATCCCCTCGATCGGAAACCCCATGGTTTCGGCCAAGTCCAGCAACTCGTGATAAAGATCGCTGAAAGTCGAACAACGCAGCACGGAATACCCGAAAAATCCGGGACTTATCGGTTGCAGATTGCGGTAACCCTTCTCCCTGGCGCTGTCCGGAGTCTCATTGAACATGAAAAACTCATACTCAAAGGCGGTGTTGGCTCGAAACCCGAGAGACTCGGTGCGCTCGAGAACCCGCCCCAGCACGTTGCGCGGACACAATCGAGCGGCCTCGGCGGCAAACTCGCACAAAAAGAACAACGTTTCCGGCTCAAAAGGGATGTCCCGGCAGGTCTCCGGCAAAATCCGTATCTGGGCATCGGCATAACCGGTGTGCCACCCGGTGAAGTCGGTGCCGACATTCTCATAAAGCTGATCATTGGAGTCCCACCCCAGCACCACGTCACAAAAGGCGAATCCATGATCCAGGGCGCCGAGAAACTTCTCCCGGCTGAGATATTTTCCCCGCATCACTCCGTCCACATCGATGAAGCCGACTTTGACGTTCTTGATATCCCGCTCAGTGACGATGCGTTTCGCGTCTTCGGTAGTGTTCACATCTCTTGCTTCCATATCTTTGACCCTGTTCGTTGTTACTATGCCGCAGGTTGCTCACTGACTCCCGTCAAATCAATCCCCTTGAGCAGGCAGGCTCCCAGTCACCCCGGCCTGCCGGCCCGTTCCGGAGCTTTGACGAAGAATCAATTCTCTTTCAGTGATAGCTGGACTCGTTAGATTTCAGGAAATGCACGGCGAAGCCCCCCCTTCCGGATCTGATGCAGGAGCCTTCCGCCCTTATTGGTTCGATGAGGCCTTGAAACGTGAAGGTGAACACGAAATCACACCGCTTAACGGACATATTGCTTCTGATGTTTGCATTGTGGGTGGCGGCTACACCGGATTGTGGACAGCACTCATGCTCAAGGAACAGGATCCCGATATCAAAATCACCATCATCGAGAAAGAAATCTGTGGGTATGGAGCTTCTGGAAGCAACGGTGGATGCGTTTTGACGCTTGCGACCAAATACTTTTCCTTGTGCCGGTTCTATGGGCGAAACGAAGCCAGGAGACTCGTGATGGCATCAGAAGAATCTGTCCAAAAGATCAAGCAGTATACTGAAGAACACCACATCGACTGTGATCTCAGGATCGACGGAGCCCAATACATTGCCACAAATGAGGCGCAAGTCGGCGTCATGGATGAGGTTATCCAGGCTCTGGAGGAAGAAGGGATCAATCCATGGGTGCGGCAACCCCTGGAAAAAGCGGTTGAATTTGCAGGAACCAATGAAATCAGGGAGGCCTTCTTCTCGCCCAATGCCGGAAGTGTTCAACCCGCTTTGTTAGTTCGAGGTCTGGTGCGGGTTGCCCGTGAGAAGGGGATTCAGATTTATGAAAACACACCCATGAATCAAATCCTTCCTGACAGGGCACGCCCCAAGGTAATGACCCCGGATGGCTCGATTGATGCGGGAAAGGTCGTGCTGGCCATCAATGCATGGATGGCTTCGGAGTTCCGGCAATTCTCCCGAAGCATCGTTGTGGTTTCCTCGGACATGGCTATCACCGAGCCCATTCCAGACAGGCTTGAAGAAGTTGGCCTGACTCATGGGGCCACCATCTGTGACTCGCGCACCTTTGTTCATTATTTCCATACCTCCACCGACGGGCGGCTTCTGTTTGGCAAAGGCGGAAACACCTTTGCCTATGGGTCTAAAATGCTGCCGTTGTTTTTTCAAGCCAGCGCGTATTCATCTCAGCTTGAGAGAGCCATCGAACGATTCTTCCCAAGATTCAAATCTGCGAAAATGGAACAGACCTGGACCGGTGGTTCTGATCGGTCCACGACAGGTTTTCCATTTTTTGGGAATCTGGACGAGCACCCCAATATTCACTATGGCTTTGGCTATTCCGGGAACGGGGTCACGCTATCATGGCTGGGTGGCAGGATCCTGTGCTCTCTCTGCCTGGACCGCGACGATGAATGGAGTCGATGCGGTTTTGTCGGTGGGCCCCGAGGATATTTTCCTCCTGAACCCATCCGTTGGATTGGGTCCATGATGGTGCGTAACGCCATTCGACGCAAGGAAGCGGCCGAAGATGCCGGAGTTCGTCCGAATTTTTATGATTCCCTGATGGCTCGTTTTGCAAAATCGGCAGGCAAATCCGACAAGAGGGCCTAGTGTCCCGATCAGCCCCAGAAGACATTCCGGCCATCATGAATTGCTTGATTTTCTGATACCGGATTCATTGCGATGTTGCGCACGATCAGGAACCAGGCGTATTTCCTTTTTCAAATGACAATCATCCTCTCCCCTGCCAAGACCCTCGATTTTGGAGACCAGTGCTTTACAGGAAAACACAGTCTGCCTGATTACCTGCAGGAGTCGGAGGAACTGATCGCCAAGCTTGTCAAATTGCCCAAGTCGGAGCTCCGAAACCTGATGGGAATCAGTGAAAACCTGGCTGAGCTTAATGCGCAACGCTACAGGAAGTGGTCGATCCCGTTTACGACCGGCAATTCCAAGCAGGCGCTGCTGGCATTCAAGGGGGATGTTTATACCGGGTTTGATTTTGAAAACTGGAAGGCTGCTGATTTCAACTTTGCTCAGAAGGCATTGAGAATACTCAGCGGATTATACGGAATCCTTCGCCCCCTTGATTTAATCCAGCCCTATCGCCTTGAGATGGGCACCCAGCTGGCAACCCGGCGCGGGAAAAACCTTTATGCTTTCTGGGGGGAAACAATCACCTCGGCTCTCAATGAAGTGGTGGCAGAAACCCGTAACGGGTTCCTCGTGAACCTGGCCTCGAATGAATATTTCCATGCGGCAAACCCCGTCGAGCTGGAAGCTGATGTGGTGTCACCCGTTTTCAAGGATCTCAAGAACGGAAAATACAAGATCATTAGTTTTTATGCCAAGAAGGCCAGGGGGCTGATGGCAGATTTCATCATCCGGAATCGACTGAAGAGCCCCGGTGACCTGCATGCTTTTGACCTTGCCGGATATCGTTATGACAAAGCGGGGTCCAGCCCGGAAGCACCCCTATTCCTCAGGGATGCACCTGCCTGATCCGGAGTGATGGAAGAAGACCGTCACCTTCATTGAAAGGAGCCGGAAACAAAGCCCGAATCGACCACTGGCGGAGAGGGTGGGATTCGAACCCACGGTAGGGTATAAGCCTACGCACGATTTCGAATCGTGTGCCTTAAACCGGACTCAGCCACCTCTCCACTTGGCGGACGGCAACCTAAGGGCGGTCCCGTTGCCATGTAAAGGGGAGATTCCAGCCTTCCTTCCCCCGGTTGGAGGAATTTGCTGTGATTCCCTTGTCTCCTCCTCCCGCTGCACCGAGAGTGAGTTGTGCTCCGGATTCTCCCCCTGCTGCTGCTGCTCCCTGCCGCCCTTCCGGCCCAGCAATCCGCCGGGGGCCAACCGAAACCCTGGCCCTGGGAGTTCAAGGGCAAGCCGGCAGCCCTGAAGATCGTCAATGACGAAACCAACGGGACCCAGGTTGTGACCACCCGGCACTTCCGCATGGTGGTCGAAACCAGGATCGCGCGCCAGGATCTCGCCCGGTTCGCCAGGGTGGTGGAGTCTGTTCCTGAACTTATCAGGGCCCATCCGCTGCCGCTGTGGGCTCCCCGTCAGCAGAAAGATATCGACATCATCCTCTGCAAGGACGAGGCAAGTTTCATCCGGGCGGGAGGCGACGAAGGTGCGGTCGGATGGTGGGATGGCCGCCGGGGCCGTGCCCTGATTCGCGCCGACTATTTCCTCGCCCCTCCCCAACCTGCGAATTCCCGCCTGCAACCACGGCCGAACCAGGACCTTCTTGTGCACGAACTGATCCACATGAGCATGTCGGGAATTCTCTGGCGCCTGCCTCCCTGGTTCTCGGAAGGGGTGGCGGAATACTTTGCGGTGTGTCACCAGGGCGACGGCTGGTATCTCTTCCGGGACCTCGAAAGCCTCATCCGTAACCACCTGCGCCATGCCATCAGCAAAAACAGGGCGGGAGAGAAGTTCCACCTGATTCCCGTTGCCGAGATCCTCAAGCTCGATCATCCGGGTTGGCTCAAGGCCTCGCAGAACCAGTTCGACGGCAATGCCTACCTTCCCTACGCCACCGCTCTCCTGCTGGTCCACTATCACTTCCACGGCGGAGCAGATCGCCGGGCAAGAGCCTCTGTTCACCTTTCCAGCCTGCAGAAACTTTCCACTGCAACCCCTGCCTTTCCCACCGAAGAGGCCAATGTGATCCAGGAACGCCTCGTCAAATACTGGTCCTCACGGGGTCTGCAGCTTGTCTTCGGGGAGCAGTAGACGCTCACCGCTTTTCCAGAACACAACCCGGGATCGGCAAGTAGCTGCCGCGCTCAACATCAACCCCCGGCCGCTTTGACCGTGTTGCTCATGAGGAAGGCAATGGTCATGGGGCCCACCCCGCCGGGCACCGGCGTGATCGCGTGGCACTTGGGAGCCACTTCGTCGTAAGCCACGTCCCCGACCAGGCGGAATCCGCGCTTCTTCGACGAGTCCTCCACCCGGTTGATCCCCACGTCGATCACGACCGCGCCGTCCTTGACGAAATCCGCGGTGACAAACCCGGGTTTACCGATCGCAGCCACCAGGATGTCGGCCTGCCGACACACCGCGGCCAGTTCCCGGGTGCGGGAGTGGGCTACCGTCACGGTGGCATTGACGCCCTTCCCCATGAGCAGCAGGGCCATCGGTTTGCCCACGATCATGCTGCGCCCGATCACCACCGCGTTGGCTCCACTCGTTTCGATCCCGGCCTTCTCGAGCAAATGGATGCATCCCTGCGGCGTGCAGGGAACAAACCCGCTTTCATCCTCCATGACGAGCTTGCCAACGTTGACGGGGTGGAAACCGTCCACGTCCTTGCGGGGATCAAGGAGGCGAATGATCTCCTCCTCGTTAATATGGGGCGGGGGCGGAGACTGCACCAGGATTCCATGAATGGCGGGATCCCCATTGAGATCGCGAACCACCTGCAGCACTTCCTCCTGGGTCGTTTCCGCCGGCAACTCGATCTTACGGGAGTGGATTCCAAGTTCGCCGCAGGTCTTCACCTTGGAATTCACGTAGACATGGGAAGCGGGATCATCCCCGACAATCACGACCGCCAGTCCCGGGGTCACACCTCTTGACTGAAGGGTTCCCACCTTTTCCCGGCACTCCGCCAGGACTTCAGCGGCGATTTCTTTTCCGTTGAGAATGGTCATAAGTTGGCAGATCGAGATCGTCGACTCCGGCGCGCATCATGTTCTCGGCCTCCACACGCTTGGATTCGAAGGCATCGTCATCCAGCTTCCGCGGGACATCAAGCAGCTCGTCAAAAATGATGGTGAGCTTGCTGAAGGGTAGCGGAACGACGAAACGGTCCCAGGTCTTGAGGCGGATCGCCCGACTGTAGTGCACATGAACTCCCATCACCGGAGCGCGGGTCACTTGAGCCAGTTTTATCAGGCCCGGACCCAGTCGGTAGCGCGGACCCCGCGGACCGTCGGGGGTCACAGCCACATCCAGCCCCTTGCGCACCGCCTGCACCATTTCCCTCAGGGCTTCCGATCCCCTCCGCGAACTGGATCCTCTCACGGCCTCCAGTCCCATCACCCTGGCCACCCCTGCGAGGGCTGCCCCATCATGGCTCGCGCTGGTCAGGACCACGCCCTTCCGCCAGGGAAAGATGCGATTGCGGGACATCAGGGTCCCGGCGATGCGACTGTGCCAGATGCACCAGATGCGCGGGGAGCGGTTTCTGGCGCGATCGATGAACCCGCACCGATCCACCACCTCCATGCGGAGGGTCACGGCGACAGATCGCATCACCCAGCCCACCAAAGTGCCCAGGGTCCGCATCTTCCAGCTGGTCCGGATTTCCTGCTCCTTCTCCTTGTTGTTCATCTGTCAGAAACTGCCTTCCTGCAACGATTCCGCCAGCCAGTCCTTCCGCTCCCTGAGTCCCCTGCTCCGGCAGGCCATCCCACAGACCGCAGCGGTTCTTCCGGGGAGATGCCCGCGCAGGCGGATTCCAGGTTGAACACGACCATCTGCGTGCGCGTCGCCCCGTTGTCCACACCGATGAAGTACATATTACTCGCCCACGGCGATTGAAGGGAGGCACCGGGCAGGTGACAAGCACGATGAGGCAACAAAGAAGCGAGTGACCGCAGTCGCCATTGATTGGCCTGCGTGGGTCACGAAACTGCCCTCCTTTCCACATTTTGAGATTTGATCCCACCGCATCCTCATGATTTGTTGCCTCAGGCAATGGACGGATTTGATGACAGAGCCCGCCAGACCGCCATCACGGTCACTTCCTCCCGGATCGTTCCCCTGGACGAGGAAGACAAACGCCCAGGGGACGCCGGCTTTCGAACCTCCCCATGAACCAGGAAATTACGCTCTCCCGCGAAATCAATGCCATCCAGATTCCATCTGGTGACACGATCTCCCTTCCGACCGGCACCGTGGTGGTGATTACTCAGAATCTCGGTGGCACCTACACGGTGGCGACCTCGTCCGGACTGGCCCGCATCTCTTCCAGTGATGCCGATGCCCTCGGAATCGATCAGAGCGGCCAGGAGGAAAGGCCCCGGGAAGATGAGCGCATGAAGGACGCCCCGGTCACTGATCAGATCTGGCACCAGCTCAGGCAGGTTTACGATCCCGAGATCCCCGTCGACATCGTCAATCTTGGACTGGTCTATGACTGCACGGTGGACGATGAAGACGGACAGAACGTGGTGTCCATCAAGATGACCCTTACTGCCCCTGGTTGCGGGATGGGCCCCGCCATCGCGGCTGATGCACAGGCCCGCATCATGACGATCGACCAGATTGACGACGCCCGGGTGGAACTGGTCTGGGATCCTCCCTGGAACCAGGACATGATCTCCGAAGAGGGCAAGATGAAGCTTGGGATGATCTGATCTCCCAGGCAGGTGGGGCAGTCCGGACTTCCCCCTTGCCAAAGGTCAGGATTCCCCCTAGCGTCCCGTCCCCCCACCCCGAACCGCCTCATCTCATGTCCAAGCACAACAGCCTGAAAATCAGCGGTGGCGCCATCGGCAAGCGCTCGGTCCTCAAGCGCTTTGAGCGCGTCAAGCTCCTCAAGGAGCGCGACCAGTGGAAGGAGGGCCAGAGCCCCATCGGCCTGCCGAAAACCAAGTCCGAGAACTAGGGTCGCTTTCCCTTCATATTGCAAATTTCGAGAAAGGCGGAACCGGAGGGTTCCGCCTTCTCTGTCCTGCGTCCCGTCATGATTTCCGAAGGCACCCGCCTGAACAAGTTCCTCGCCTCCTGCGGAATCGGCTCCCGGCGTGCCTGCGACACCCTCATTCAGGAAGGCGGTGTGACCCTCAACGGAGAGGCCTGCACCAACCCCGCCACCCGCGTGCAGGACGATGATGTCGTGCGCTTCGACGGAAAACGGGTTTCCCCCCGGCAGACCACCACCATCCTCTTCAAGAAACCACGCGGCTACGTCTGTTCCAAGCAGGACGAACTGGGCCGGGCCACCATCTACGAACTTCTGCCCCCCAAGTTTCAACACCTCAATCACGTGGGTCGTCTCGACCGCGATTCGGAAGGTCTCCTTGTGCTGACCAATGACGGCGAACTGGCCAACCGGCTCACCCATCCAAGCAACAGGGTCGAAAAGGAATATCGGGTGACCCTCACCGCCGCGGTCGATAATCGTGACCTGGAAAAACTCATCGACGGAGTTCATACTCCGGAGGGCCGCGCCCGCGCCAAGTCTTTCAAACGGCTCTCGCCCCGCCGCGTTTCCATCGTCCTTGAGACCGGCCTCAAGCGCCAGATCCGTGAAATGTTCAAGACGCTCGGCCGCCAGGTTGATAAACTCTTCCGCATCCGCATCGGCCGTCTCACCGACCCGGACCTGCCCCTCGGCCGGTGGCGCCACCTGGAACGCCACGAAACTGAAATGCTCAGTCTCGATCCGCCCCACCATTCCTGATCCCGCACCCTTCCTTGCAACCAACCGCCCCGTCGAGTAAACAACCACTCACCGCAAGCTCCCAGTCAGGCCATGAGCAAGAAGATCGAAAGCCACCTCATCGAAGACAGGGTTTTCAAACCCTCGAAGGAATTCTCCAGGAAGGCCCGCATTTCCAGTATGGCACAGTACCGGCGGATGTATAAGGAGTCGATCGAGAAGCCCTCCGTCTTCTGGGCGCGGGAGGCCAGGGAACTGCACTGGCAGAAGCGCTGGAAGAAAGTCCTCGAGTGGAAACCTCCCTTTGCGAAATGGTTCACCGGAGCCCGTCTCAACGTCTGTGAAAACTGCGTGGATCGCCACCTGACCAACGGCCGCAGGAACAAGGCTGCCATCATCTGGGAAGGGGAACCGGGCGACAAGCGGGTCCTTACCTACCAGCAACTCCACCGGGAGGTCTGCCGCTTCGCGAACATCCTGGAGGCAAACGGCATCAAGGCCCGGGATCGCGTCCTGGTCTACATGCCCATGGTGCCGGAGGCGGCTATCGCCATGCTGGCCTGTGCCCGCATCGGGGCCGTGCATTCCGTCGTGTTCGGTGGTTTTTCGGCCGAATCCATCGTGGACCGCCTTGAGGATTCGGGGGCCACCGCGGTGATCACCGCGGATGGTGGTTACCGGCGCGGCAAGGTCGTCGAACTCAAGAAAAGCGTTGATGAGGCCCTCCGGAAGTACAAGGGTGTCAAGCGCTGCATCGTCTACCAGAGAACCGGCGAGAAGGTGAACATGCGACGCGGCCGGGACGTGTGGTGGCACAAGGAAGCCGAAAAGGTACCAGCTTCCCATACCGCGAAGGGATTCGACAGCGAACATCCGCTCTTCATTCTCTATACCTCCGGATCCACCGGAAAACCAAAAGGGATCCTCCACACCAGCGGTGGCTACCTGGTGGGAACCTACACCACCTGCAAGTACATCTTCGACATGCAGGACGACGACATCTACTGGTGCACGGCCGATGTGGGCTGGATCACCGGACACTCCTACATCGTCTTCGGCCCGCTGGCCAATGGAGTGACCCAGGTGATGTATGAGGGCGCACCCAACTACCCCGACTTCGGCCGTTTCTGGAACATCGTAGAGGAGTATGGAGTGACCACCTTCTACACCGCTCCCACCGCCATCCGGGCCTTCATCAAGGCCGGTGACAAGTTTCCCGATGCCCACGATCTTTCCTCCCTGCGCCTGCTCGGGACGGTAGGTGAACCCATCAATCCCGAAGCGTGGATCTGGTATCACGAGAAGATCGGATCGAGACGCTGCCCGATCGTCGACACCTGGTGGCAGACGGAAACCGGCGCCATCATGATCTCGCCCCTACCCGGATGCACTCCCACCAAACCGGGCACGGCCACCCTGCCATTCTTCGGAGTGGATGCCGCTATCCTCGACGAGGAAGGCAACGAATGCCAGGCCGACGAGGGTGGCAAGCTGGTCATCCGCAAACCGTGGCCTTCCATGCTGCGCACCATTTACGGCGACAAGGGCCGCTACCGCAAAACCTACTGGAACGACTACAAGGGTATCTACACCGCGGGTGACGGCGCCCGCACCGACAAGCAGGGAAACTTCTGGATCGTGGGCCGGCTCGATGATGTCCTCAACGTCTCCGGGCACCGCCTCGGCACTGCCGAAGTAGAAAGCGCCCTGGTGGCTCACCCGGACGTGGCGGAAGCTGCGGTCGTGGGCCGTCCTCACGAGATCAAGGGACAGGGGATCGCGGCCTTCGTCACCCTCAAGGAAAGCGTGAAGGCAACTGCCACCACTGACAGGAATCTCAAGGCGCATGTCGTCAAAGCGATCGGGGCGATCGCCCGCCCCGACGAAATCCACCTGACCCCCGCTCTGCCCAAGACCCGCTCCGGAAAGATCATGCGCCGCATTCTCAAGGAGCTGGTGGCCACTGGAGGAGTGACCGGTAATATCATGACCCTCGAGGATTTCACCGTGGTCAGCAACCTGCAGAAGAACCTGAGAAAATAATTTTACGTTGCCCAGCAAGCCGCAGCCGCCCAGCATCCCACCCCCCAACGATGACCCAAACCTCTTATCTCCTATGGCGTCTAGCCCGGGCTTTCGGTATTTCGATGAGGCAACGTCATGCGACCCACGCCGCGACCGAACTTCATCTCCTGCGGGAAGCCGAGGAAATCCTGGGGCGCCTTGCCTGGGCGGAGGTCGAAGGAATCGAGGAGCTCTCAGTGGAATACTGGAACCTGCGCAAGTTCACCAAGAACTACGAGGAACTCTCCCAGAAAATCGAATCTGCCAACGTCAACCTGTCGGACTACAACGAGCACCGGACAGACCTGCTGGGCATGGTGGTTGACAGCTCCAAGGACCTGACGGACGAACGGGCGACCCTGGCCGAAACAAGCGAACGACTCAAATCCGAGCGTGAAACAATCGTGGAAGATGCCCGCGCCGTCAAGCGACGCCATGACGGAGTCACAGCCAAGCTTGAAGTCCTCGTCGGTGAGAGTGACCAGCAGTCTCCGAAACTCGATGCCTCCAGGCAGGATCTCCTCAGGCTGAAGACGCAGTTCAAGGAACTGCGCGATCGCCGCGATGCCCTGGTCGTCAGGATCGATTCGATCGAAAGCGCCCTTAAGGACATTGATGCCCGTATCGAAACGCGGCGCTCCGAGATGCGGGACGAAGCCCTGGGCAACTACCAGAACATTGGAAAGGCCAACCAGGACCTCTCCAGCAACCGTGCGAAGAGGGGCTCCCTGGAGAGCGAGATGATCTCTCTCTTCTCGCAAATCGGTCGCTACATCCTCTCTCACCACCACGATCCCTCCGTTGCCAAAGTGGCTTCCGAGCACCGCAGCCTCATCAATCAGATGGCCGCCCTCACTCTTTCGATCACGCTGAACAATCGGCTTGCCGGACGCACAAACGCCAAGACCGCGCAAAGCAACAAGAGCTAATGGACGCGGGAGCCTATCCTTCAGATCAGATCGAATGGATACCGTGTCGTTGGATCACCGCCCTGTTGCGGCATCGCCCAGTCTTTCAAGCAGGATCCCGTGCAGACCTCCGAACCCTCCGTTGCTGAGGATCGCCACCACATCACCTGCCTCGGCCTCGGCCGCCACATGCCCTGCTATCTCCTCCACGGTGGGGAGGTAGACTCCCTGCCCTCCCCCTGCGGCGATGTCACGCACAAGCTGCTCCGGGTCAAGCCGCTCCTCTTCCGCAAACTTTTCCGGATCCGCGATGGCGGGGACCACCGCACGGTCGGCACTGGCCAGTGCATCCGCCAGCTCGGACTGAAAAATGTTGCGCCTGGTGGTGTTGGAACGCGGCTCGAAGATGATCCAGAGTCGGGCGTCGGGATAGCGTTGCCGCAGAGCCTGCACCGCGAGCCTGATCGAGGTGGGATGGTGAGCAAAATCGTCAATCACCCTGACCCCGCGCACCTCTCCACACAGTTGCTGGCGGCGGGCTATGCCCTGAAAACTCGCAAACCCACTGCGAATCTCATCGGGCCTCAGTCCCGCAAATATTCCCCCGGCCACCGCCATGGCAGCATTGCGGACATTGAACTCACCCACCATGGGAATGGTGTAACGCTCGTCCACCAGAGTGAAACTGCTGCCATCCGTTTCGTAGGAAACCTCCTCGATCCTCATGTCACAACGCTTCCCGAATCCAAGCGTGCGCACCGGACAGAGAGCCCCCTCGATCACATCCAGGACATTGGAGTCATCCCCGTTGACCACCGTCAACCCACCACTGGGAACAATGTTCAGGAATCGCCGAAAGGTCAGTTTGATGTCGTCCAGTGAGTCATAGATGTCCGCGTGATCAAACTCGATGTTGTTGATGATGACAAACTCGGGGAGGTAGTGCAGGAACTTCGAGCGCTTGTCGAAGAAAGCGGTGTCGTATTCGTCGCCTTCCAGAACGTTGAACTCGGAATCGGTGAAGCATGCCCCCCGCCCCAGGTTGGCCGGGATACCCCCGATCATGTAGCCGGGTTCACGCCCGGACGATTGCAGAACCCAGGTCAGAATCGCACTGGTAGTGGTTTTGCCGTGTGTCCCTGTCACCACAAAATTCCGCTTTCCGCGCAGAAACTGATCCTTCAGAACTTCAGGCAGGCTCTGGTAGAGAAGTTTGCGATTGAGGGCCTCCTCCGCCTCTTCGTTGCCGCGGCTGATCGTATTCCCGATGATGATGACATCCGCGCTCTCCGGGATGTTGGATGCGTGATAGCCTTCCATGATTTCCACCCCGCTCTCCTCAAGAAAGGTGGACATGGGTGGATAAACGCGCTCATCGGATCCTGTCACCGTGATCCCCCGCTCTTTCATGGCAGCAGCCACCGCACCCATCGCCGTCCCGCAAACACCAATGAAATGATAGTGATTTTTCTCAGCCATTCGTCATCAGTGAATCATCCAGCATCCCGCTTCGCTCATTCAACATTAAACACCCGGAATTCTCAAAATCCCGGCGCTGCCACCGTGGCAGTATCCAGTTCTTCGCGGCGGCGCTCCAGGATGCGGTCCGCTGTTTCACACACCATCTCTTCCAGCAGATTTCGAAGGTGACTTCCCTTCCGGTAGTCCGCGGGAGCGATGTGCTTTACCCGGTCAGCGTGCGCACACAACTTGTAACACTTCAGGAAGCTGCGCCCGCTTGGATCCTGGGGATTGTAGACCGCAATGGCGTGCCCTCCATTTCTCTTCATTACCGTGAAACAGGGAACATCGGTAGGACCGTCACCCACATAGATCATGTTCTCGAACGGAATGGGCCGCAGTTCAGGCGGCATATGATCGTTCACGTCATCCTCGTGATTGAGCAGCCCCTTGTTGATCCGGAAGAGAAACTGCGTCTTGGTGGTATGCGAGATGGTGCGCTTGGGAAAACTGATGCGCCCTTCATGGTCCTCGCCGAATTCGCAGCCGAACATGGCTGTCATCTTGCCCGCCAGACTACTTCCCTCCAGGAGGGCCTTGAGCCCCGATGAGATGATATAGTGTTCGATGGCGACTCCCGCGGCGTGATGCTCGGGGCGCAGAACCGCGGACCGGATCTCATCGAAAAGTTCCGGGACCCCCGGGTAGTAGCGGAGTCCGCTCCCCAGTTCGACCAGGCGCGCATTGGTCACTGCATCCATCTGCAGGTAGTCGAGCAGACACTTCATGTAGGCCAGCTCACCATCCCACTGCTGCTCCCTGACGAGAGTGTCGCACCGCCTCCAGAACTGCTCAGGATCAATCCCGAATTCGGGAAAAAGCACGTCATCCTGCATATAGCTGGGACTCAACGTCTGATCGTAATCGTAGATCAGGGCAATCGTGCTCTGTGGAATCGCCATGGGTCAAATTCGTGTCCTAACCATGCAGTGCACCGGGACCGACACAAGGACAAGTTCGGGTCGCCCCCACAGGGAGTGCCGCTCCTTCGAACAGCCCCAACAGAAAGGGGGTGATCTCAGCACTGTTAGGGAACCTCAAGCACCCTTGTAGGTTTAAACAGCGATACGCGGATCCCTTCACACCTGCGCCCATGACCGATCCTTTGGCAGGGCACCCAGTCAAAATCCCCATCGAGGAATATCGCGACCCTCTAGATCTCCGGCGTCCCGGCACTCGCGCCTCTTGCCTTGATCGGGTGTGCCACCCTTCTCAATCAATTGCAGGATCATTTCCCAAACAATTTTGGTTGTTTCGAGCCTCCGAATGAGAGTCCATTACCCTATGCCTTTGCGGCGAGTGGCGGGCGGAAACCAGCGAAATACCGATCAAGCGCCAAAAGGCGCGATCGTTTCGCTGTCCTGCGCCCTTGTCCTGCTGGTCCCGCTGCCCTGCTCCGGCCAGGAGGTCGATCCCCCGCCCACCGGAGAGGAATTGCTGACCATTCCGGAAGGGAACGGCTCTGGAGTGCCTGGCGATCCCTTCAACCTGGTCCCCGCCATGCCCCGAAATCTCCGCATCATCGGCGATGACTACGAGACCAGGTGGGACGCGGAGAAGGAACTCATCCTCTATCACGGGAACATGCAATGCCGCACCAACAACGGCATTCAGCTCTTTGCGGACGACATCGTCATAAACCTGCAGGGGAAATTCGTGCGCTTCACCGGAAATGTGTCCGTTTACCAGGGTGCAATCCTGCATCGCGGCAAATCGGCCACCTTCTGGTATGAGGAAGAGCGCCTGGAGGGCGACGGTCTGCGCATCGGCATGGATCCCATTCTCCTTGAGGCAGACAGATTTCGAATGGTGCAGAGTGATGGGCGCACCCTCTTCGTGGGCGAGGATGCGGGCGTGACCACCCACGACATCAGGGATCCCGCCTTCTGGGTGCGGGCGGCAAGGACTACTGTCATCCCGGGCGAGAAGGTTATCTTCCGCGACATGAAGCTCTATGCCGGAGACAGGCCGATCTTCTGGCTGCCCTACCTGGCCCAGCCTCTCAACACGGAACTGGGATACCACTTCATCCCGGGAGCTCGTTCAAACTGGGGCCCCTACCTCCTCAACCGCTACGGCCTCATGCTCGGAGGCGACAAGGACCCCCGGACCGGCGAACGCAGGGACGCATGGCTGCTCTCCCAGTGGCACCTCGACCTGCTTACCAAACGCGGGGCAGGAACCGGGGTCGACTTCTTCGACACCCACCAGCACAAAAACCCGAACCTGGGCTGGCTCAAGCTCTACCACATCCACGACTTCGACTCGACCCACAACCGGAGTGGCATCCGGCGCGAGAACGTGACCGAAAACCGTTTTCGCCTCCAGTTACGCCACCGCCTCCAGCTCCCCGACATCATTCCGGGCGGCAACAGCCGCCTCGACGCCAACCTGACCTACCTCAGTGATCGCTTCTACCTTGAGGATTACGACCCAAGCACCTTTCGGGTAGAACCCAATCCCGACAACACCCTTGCTCTCACCCACCGGCGCGAGCGCAACCTGCTCACCCTGTGGACCCGGCTGCGTCCCAACTCCTTTTACCAGACCGATACCCGCTTGCCCGAGTTCGCCCTCGACCAGGTCCGCCATCCCCTCTTCAACTCGCCTATTCTGCACGAAGGACAACTCGTGGCCGGTCTCTACAACGAACACCTTCCCACCTTCGAGCGTCGCAACCTGAAGGCGGAAGCGGCCGCCCTGCAACCCGGCGACCCGCGCATCTCCGAAATCAACACCATCCTGGCCGAACATGGCTACACCCGCCTGCACCTCTGGCAGGAATTCTCCCTTCCCATGCGCCTCGACAACCGACTCAACCTCGTCCCGCGGGCCGGACTCGGCTCCACCACCTACCACAATGTTGACGGCCCTGGAGACAACGAAGAACGCACCCACATCTACGCCGGGATCGACGCCTCCGTAAAGTTCTCCCGCTCCTTTCCCGAAGTCGAAAGCGACGCCCTGGGTCTGGACAGTCTCCTGCACGTCATCCAACCCTACGCGGGGGCCTCGTGGATCGCCACCAACGAACTGGACTCCAGCTTTCCCCGCATCGACCGTCTCACCGCCAGCACCCGTCCCCGCCCGCTGGGGATAGGTCGCTTCACTGCCATCGACGACATTGAAGACTGGACCATCATCCGCCTGGGTGTTCGCAACCGCTTCCTTACAAGGCGCGACGGCGGCAGCCATGAGTGGCTTTCCATCAATTCCTACCTGGACTGGTTCCAGGAAGATCCGGAATTTGATCGTGAGTTTTCCAACTTCTACAATGAAATCTACTTTCATCCCGTCCCCTGGCTTGAACTGGGACTGGAAACCCAGTTTCCACTCCTGAGCAAGGTGGGAGATTTCACCGAGATAATGGGCTCCCTCCGCTACATGCCCTCCGACAACCTGGAGCTCACTGTCCGGCATCGCTTCCTCAACGATCATCCCATCCTGCAGGACTCCATCCGCTTCGAGTATGGAGCCTTCAAACGATTCAACAAGGACTGGGGAGCCGGCTTCAGTCACCGTTGGGAAATCGACGACAGTGCCCTGGAATACCAGCACTATTCTGTCCACCGCACCTTCGATAACTGGGTCGTCTCACTCGGACTTTTCCACCGCAACCACCGTTACAACGACGAGTTTGGCGCCATGATCGGTCTCACTCTCCGCGAGTTTCCCTCCATCAACCTGCCCCTGAAAATCGGCGCCGATTGAACCTCCTGCGAGGGCAACTTGTTGACCAGGCTCAGGGACTTGTCGGCAGGGGAGCTCCCTCGTCATCCATGGGCATGAGCGCTGGCAACTCATTCCTACGGACGGCCTCAGAGCGTATCGGGGTGAAGACCTTCTTGATCTCCTGCAGGATCTCCAGGGCCCGATCCTGCTTGCGGTCCCGGTAGATCACCCGCACGAGGGCACCCATCCGGTCCTCCTTCACGATGAGCTTGGCGCGCATGTGAGCGAGGACTTCCTCCTCGGAATCCATACGCCACCCCTCGATGAGGCTCAGGTTCTTGATCACCTGTTTAAGAACCTGATCGCTCTCCAGGAACTTCTCTTCCTTCGCAATAACCTCCCGCATATTGACCTCCTCCCCCACCTGCACCCGGTAATTCAGAACGCCCACCCGGTCCCGGCTCATGTACATCCAGCCCAGAATCCCTCCCCCTACCAGACCGAGAAGCAATATGACGGCAATAACAATAACTACCGGCCTGCGGTTCTCGTAGCCGGGGGGAGACTTCTCTTTCGCGTCAGCGACAGGCTTCACCTCTTCTGCGGCACTCTCTTCCACCGCGGGCTTCTCTTCCACCACGGGCTTCTCCTCGGCAGCCGCCTCCTCAGGCGTATCCGGCTTCTTATTATCTTCCTCGGCCATGAGTGGGGTGGGAAAAATCTTTCGACATCATTACTTAGATGCAGGTGTTCTAGCAAATCACCTCCCCACGCCAAGGGAATTTGGGGAATCCCGGCCCTGGGCAGAACGGTCGGGACAGGCATCCCGCTTGACCTGCCTCACCACTCGCCCCAATAACCATGCCTCTCCTCCGGTAACTCAATGCAATTCCCCGCCACCGACGCCTCGCTGCACACCATCTCCAACGGGCTTACTGTCATCATGCAGGTGGACCAAACCGCCCCGGTTGTCTCCGCCCAGTGCTGGATCGCAACCGGCAGCCAGCACGAGGAGCACTTCTCCGGCAGCGGGCTCTCGCACCTCCTCGAACACATGGTGTTCAAAGGCACGGATTCCTTTCCGGGAGCGGAACTGGCCACGCGCGTGAATTCCGCGGGAGGGCAATGGAATGCCTACACCTCCCTGGACCGGACTGTCTACTACATCGATGGTCCCAGCACTTCCTGTGACACCTTTGTCCATATCCTCTTCGAACTGGCCTTCCTCCCCAGCTTCCCGGAGGAAGATTTCGAGACCGAGCGCGACGTGATCCGGCGCGAGATTGACATGGGCCGGGACGATCCTGATTCCGCCGCCAGCCAACTCCTCTTTCGAACCTTCTTTCAGCACGACCCCCGCCGCCATCCAGTCATCGGACATCGCAAACTCTTCGACGCCCTCAGCTACGAGGACATGATGGATTATCACCGCCGGCGCTACCTCCCTTCCAACAGCATCTTTGTTCTCTCGGGCGACTTCGATCGCTCGACCGTCCTGGCCAACCTGGAACAGATGAGTGAGCGCCTGCCCGGACGGGCTCTCTCCCGGGTCAATGATCTGCAGGAACCGCGACAGCTCGGGCGACGGGAAGAGCGCCAACCCTTTACCATCCCGGTCAGTAAAACCACCCTGGCGTGGCAGACGCCAGGACTCGATCACCCGGACATCCCCGCCCTTGAACTGCTCTCCGGCGTGCTCGGAGGAGGTCGCTCGTCCCACCTCTACCGCCGCTTTCACGAGCAGGAGGGACTCGCCCATTACATCGGATCCTGGGCCTGGAGTCCCGCAGATGGTCCCGGAATGTTCAGTATTTCCGCGGAGGTCGATCATGATCAGCGTGACCGTCTGGAGCAGGCCATCCTCGCCGACCTCACCCCGGCCCTCGAAGGCGAACTGCGACCTGCTCTCGAGAGGGCCCGTCGGCAGATTTTCGCCCATCAGTTCAAAATCCTCACCACCGCTTCGGGACGCGCTGCTGATCTGGCCTCCAACTGGCACGAGGCACGGAACCTCGATTTCACCCGTGACTACCTTGATCTGCTCGATCAGGTGACCCCTAACGATCTCATCCGGGTGGCTCACCACTACCTCCGACCTGATGGGCTCACCATCACCTCTCTCGATCCCACCGAGGCACATGCCCCTGCTCATGTGACACGTCCGGGCAAGGCCCCGGGTGAAATCACGACGCGGACTCTCGACAATGGACTCACCCTCGTGCTGCGATCTGACCCCAGGGTGCCCACCGTGCATTTTCAAGGTGTCTTTCGCACGGGTCGCCCGGTGGAGACTCCCGGGAACTGCGGCATCAATCCGCTGCATGCATCCCTTCTCACCAGGGGCACCACGGACCACCCCGGTGGTGAATTCGCCCGGGCGGTTGAGTCCCTTGGTGCGACCGTGAGCGCCAGCGCGGGCAACAACACCAGCATCGTGTCCTCCTTCTGTCTCCAGCCCGACCTCGCTACTGTCCTCAGTCTGTCAGGGGAAGCGCTGAGCGCACCTGCCTTTCAGGAAGACACGCTCGACCGGGAACGTGAGATTCAACGCGCGGATCTTCGGGAGGCGAGGGAAGATCCCCTCAAGACGACCTTCCGGCTCCTGCGCAGCACCCTTTTTGGAGATCGGCACTATGGCCTCCCGCGCCTCGGCACCGAGGAATCGCTCGAAAAACTCGACCGCCAGGCCCTCCTCGACCACCACCACCGCTTCATGACGCGCCAGAACGGTGTCCTGGCCGTTTTTGGAGACATCGATCCCGATGCCACCGCAGACTTATGCGAGAGGATCTTTGCCTCCCTCCCCGAAGGGTCGGCCATCGAAGCCGACTCCGGAACCGGGCAAGAGACCAGTTCCGGTGAAATCTCCAGGCATCTGGCCAAGGAACAGGCCGTCATCGCCATCGGCTACCCGGGTGCCCACATCACCTCCGAGGACATCCCCGCCCTGGAATTGATCCACGAGTATTGCTCCAACATGGCTGGGCCCCTCTTCACGCGACTACGGGAAGAACTGGGACTGGCCTACTACGTCAATGCCACCCAGTTTCACGGCCTGGGTAGCGGACTCTTCGCTTTCTACGTGGGAACAGCGCCTGACCAAGCCGACGTGGCCCGCCGCGAACTGCTTGCCCAGATAGAAATCCTCACCCAGGAAGGCATCCCGGAGAATCCTCTGGCCCATGCCAAGACCAGCGTTCTGGCCAGTGACGCACTCGAAAACCAGAGCAACCACTCCATGGCGCAGGTCTGTGCCCTCAACACCCTTTTCGGTCTTGGACCCCTCCACCACCTCGAACACGCTGAAAGGATCAAGTCCCTCACTGGTGAAGAGATCCTCGCCACCGCCCGGAGGTACTTCGGGAGAGACCCGGTCATCGCAACAGTCAGCCCTCAGGCCAAGCCCTGAGCGCCATCCCTCCCGTCCGGATTCGGCAAGACCCGGGGGCCTCAAGGATTTCGCGGGTGGTAACGACTGGCCTTCCACCTTCATCCGGTGTAACCGTCCCGGCGACACCACATGGAGAACGACCCACGCTTCGCCGACTTTGTCATCCTGCAGGCCCAGAACGCAGGAATGTTCCTCGGACAGGTCCCCAATCCCACCAGCGGAAAGCTGGAAGTGAATATCAAGGCCGCCCGTTCGGTTCTCGATTCGCTTGAGATGCTGGAAAACAAAACCACGGGCAATCGAACACCGGAAGAAGACAAGCTTCTTCAGACCGCCTTGCTGAATCTACGCTCCCTCCACGCCGAGATTGAGGCACGGGGGGAGGCTGCCGGAGCCTGATTCAACCTTCTGCAGCGCCTGTAACGAAAGGGTGCCGATCCGGACGGATTGGTGCCGCAAGCAGGGAAAATCCTGAGAACACCTCCGGCCCTTTGCCGCTGACAGCCATCCCTGGCAGGACCTTTCACCATCATCGGAATCCCGGGAAACTGGATTCGGAGACAAGAAGTCCCCCTGACCCAATCCCGCTATTGAATCAGTCCCCAGCCTACGGCATGGTGGTGGCACCAAGAAGCGATGGTAGATTCCTTCACGATCCAGAACGTCGAAGTTGGCAGAGGGCACCCCTTTTTCATCCTTGGTCCCTGTGGCCTGGAAAGCGAGGAATTTGCCTGGGAGATGGCGCGCACCCTGGCTGAAATCTCCTCCCGCCTGGACGTGCCCCTCCTCTTCAAGGCCTCCTACGACAAGGCCAACCGCACGGCTATCGATTCCTACCGTGGACCAGGAGTGAAAACGGGATGCCGCATCCTCGGTGAGATAGGGAAGGAACTTGGCATTCCGGTCACCACTGACATCCATACAGCGAAAGAGGCTGCGCTCGCGGCCGAGCATGTCGACCTTCTCCAAGTGCCCGCTTTCCTCTGCCGCCAGACCGATCTCCTGGAGGCCTGTGCGGCTACCGGACGTGCCGTGAACGTGAAGAAAGGCCAGTTCCTCGCCCCCTGGGATTGCACCAATATTGCCGACAAGCTGCGTTCCTTCGGTTGCGAACGGTTCCTCATCACCGAACGCGGGACAACCTTTGGCTACAACAACCTGGTGGCCGACATGCGCTCCCTCTACTGGATCCGGCAGGAGGGCATCCCCGTCATCTTCGACGCTACTCACTCGGTTCAGCGCCCGGGCGGCCTGGGAGGGACCACCGGAGGCGACGGAGAACTGGCTCCCGTTCTGGCCCGCGCCGCAATGGCCACCGGAGTGGATGGCATCTTCATGGAAACGCACTCCAACCCCGCGGAAGCTCTCTCCGACGGACCCAACCAGATTTCCCTTGAAGAGATCGAAGCCGTCCTCATCTCCCTGATGAAGATTCACCGGGCTCTCTCCACCTGACGGTGCTCACCGCGCCGGAGAGACTGCCCTGCCCTTTCCAGCTAGAACGTCCAGTTCATAACCCAGACCCCTACGCTCCAGTTCCCTCCCATGCGTGCTGCTCCGCTCCTTCTGGCCCTCGTCCTTCTCGGGACCGGACCCGAACGCGCACCGGCACAGGAGGTGCCGGAGGGACAAAATCCGGAACTCCCCTACCAGAAGCTCGGACCAATAATGGACAACCTGCCGGCCGGGAGCATGTTGAAGGAAGTTCGCATCCCCGTCTTCAACAAGAAGCTCGAGCGCATGGCGCTTCTGCAATCCGGCTTCCTCAAGGTTCTCACCAAGCGGGACCTCCTCGGAGAGAATATTGCCCTCCGCTATTTTCAAAACGACTCGGTTCTAATCCGCATGCGGATGGGCTCAGCGAACTTCTCCCTCAACACGGGAATCCTCCGGGCCCATAAGGTCATCACCCTGCGCGGTGGAAAGATCCGGGGACAGGGGACAGGAGGTGTCTTCCACCTGGAGTCCCGCTCCGGCTTCGTGCGCGGTCCGGTCTCCACTCTCCTGGCCGCACCGGACAACCAGAAAGGGAATCATCCTGCCTCCGAAAAAAATGAACACCCCCCGGAGAAGCCCCTCTCGTCTGCGGGCCTTAGCGAACTCGCCACCGCTTTCACCGGGCCTGAAGGCCTGACCGGCACCGAACGTCGCAAGATCGATGCCCTCCTCCAGTCACGCACCAAGTCGGTCCTCGCCAACCGTGCTCCCACGCGCAACTTCATGACGCAAAGCCGCCAGTCGAGCGGGAAGGCGGATACCGACCTTCGCAGCTTTTCGCATACCGTAGAGATTCCGGAATCCAGGCTCCTCACCCGCATCCCACAGGGAAATCCTGTAACTCCTCCGCCCGTCGATGTAGCCGCGGGAGAAGTCCTGATCACGGCGGAAGGCGGCATGTTCCTCAACCCGGAGCGCGGGCACGTTTCCTACCTTCGCAATATCGAGGTTACCGAGTCCCGCTTCACGCTGACCTGCGCCGGACACCTCAAGGTCTTCTTCCCCCCGCAGGACCTCTCCGAGGCCATCAGGAATTCGGATACATCCAGCAGCGAAAACAGGACACAGGTGGGGAATGAGAGCGCGAGCGGGGAAAAGGACAAAACCTTCTCGGAACTGATCGATCCCTACCTCTTCGTGGTCTCAGGTGGAGTGCGGGTGACCCTCAAGGATTCATCCGGCAGGAATCCGCCCAGCATTGCCACCGGTGAGACCGCCGTCATCGACCGCCGCACCGGAGACATCGTCCTGCAGGGCGGTACCCCCACCATCAGACAGGGACTCAACTCCCTCACTGCCGGGAGCCCCGATCTCTATCTCCGCCTCTCCCAGAACGGGGACTTCTATGCAGAGGAAGGCCTCTGGACCACCGTGGGCGACCTCTCTGCCCTCAAACACCTGGGGGATGGCGCCGAAAATGGGGAAAAGCCCTCACCTGACGCGACGCCCCCGACAAAACCGGCCACAACCGGAGACTCCGAACCCGCTGCGCCCGCCCACCAACCTTCCTCGCAGGAGAGCGAGAGAGGTGAAGCCGACAAAAAGACGGAGGCCAAACCCGGGAGAGAAAACGGAAAACCGCAACTGATCGTCGTCACCTCCCGTGGCGGCCTTTACTTCGACGCCCGGGAGGGGCACATCGTCTATCTCAAGGACGTCAAGGTCCAGCATCCGCAATTTTACGTCCAGGCCGACGAAGAGATTAAGATCTTCCTGGGAAGGAAACCCGAAGCTTCGGCCGGGGATTTGGCCGGACCGGAAGCCTTCTCCGATGTTGACCACGTGGTGGCCAGCGGCAGGGTGCGTCTTATCCGGGAAGATCCGGACGGAAAACGCGCCGCCGTCACTGCGACCGCTCAACATGCCATTCTCGACGTGACGACTGCCAACATCATTCTACGCGGAGGAACGCCCACCATCAGCCAGGGCGACAATTCGCTCCGGGCCGGAAAGCCGGACCTCTACATGCGCTTCTACGAAAACGGCAGCCTCTTCGCCGAACCAGGCCCGTGGATCACCACTGGCGACCTCGCCAATCTGCGCCGCAGGGAGGGTGAAAAGAAAAAAACGACCGAGTTCATCACCGTGACCTGCGAGGGTGGGCTCTACTTCGATTCAATCAAGGGCGAGGTGGTCTACCTCGGTGAGATTGTGGTGCACGAACCACGTTTCCGCCTGCGTTGCAGTGATAGCATGCGCATCACCCTGGCCCGGCGGATAAATGCCACGGAAAACCGCCTGGAAGGGCCGGAAGCGTTCTCCGATGTCGATAAGATCGTGGCCCTCGGGAAGGTCATCATCACCCGCATCCCCGGGGCCGGGGCGCAACCGGTGATGGCCAACTCCGCTGCCGCCACCTACGAGGCCAGCTCGGGAATCCTCGCCCTGCGCGGAGGCCGCCCTGGAATCCGTCAGGGGAAGAGCTTTTTCGAGGCCCGCGAGAACGGCCTCTACATCCTTTTCCATCCAAATGGCAGCTTTGAGCTCTCCCGCGGCGCCTGGGAACAATTCTTTGACCTCAAGGACAAAAACTTCGAAAAGCTTCGCAAGGAGAAAGAAAACTAGCAATCGGTATTAACGTGGACGCCAACGCTGAACAACAACCGCAACCGACACCCGCCCCGGCCCCGGAAGCGGCTTCACCTGTCCTGCAGGTGGATGGCCTCCGCAAGGTCTACAGCGGACGTCCGGTGGTGGAGAACGTGAGCCTCACGGTGGGCCCAGGCGAAGTGGTTGGCCTGCTTGGCCCCAATGGGGCCGGCAAGACCACTACCTTCTACATGATCGCCGGCCTCATCCCTCCCGATGCCGGGCAGGTTCACATGGGCGACCGCAACGTTACCCGGTTGCCCATGCACAAGCGAGCCCGCCACGGCCTCGGCTATCTCCCTCAGGAGGAATCCATCTTCCGTAAGCTCAGTGTAGAGCAGAATCTCCTGGCTGTCCTGGAGACCCGTCGCGACCTGAATCGCAGGCAACGACATGCCCGCTGCGAAGAGTTGCTGGAGCGTTTCGGCATCGACGGCGTGCGCCGCTCCTCCGCCCTCACCCTCTCCGGTGGAGAAAAACGCCGTCTCTCAATAGCACGGTCACTCTGCACCGAACCCAGCCTCCTCATGCTCGATGAACCCTTCAGCGGCGTCGATCCCATCGCAGTCCTTGATATCCAGGAGATCATCAAGCAACTCTGCAACGACTACGGCATCTCCCTGCTCATCACCGATCACAACGTGCGCGAAACCCTGCAGATCGTCGACCGTGCCTACCTTCTCCTCGAAGGCCGCGTGGTCCTGGAGGGCCCTTCCGAGCAACTCGCCAACGACCCCGTGGCCCGTCGCCACTACCTGGGCGAGAACTTCTCCATGTAAGCATATCTCCAGGACTTCCTGCAGGTCTTGAGGATTCCTGGTCAGGGGAAGACCCGTCGCGATTCATCGAGGGATCGAATTGGCAGATCATCCATTCGGATGAGAACATCCGACTAATCAACAATCAAACATCCCCCAAAGAAGGGTGTAGCGCTCGCGGCTTCATTACTCTAGGTTGAAAGATGATGGACGGAGAGTTCGAGAGTTCTTTTGCCGTCCTCATCCACAACAAGACTCCAATGCAAAGCGCAAACCTCGAACCGCATATCACCATAACCGTCCGCCACGAACAGGCGACCGACTTCCTCAAGGAATACGCCACCAACAAGATTGAAGGCCTTCATCTGGACTACCCGAAAATCATCGAGGCCAAGGCGATCCTCGACGTGCAGGGCAAACGCCACACCGCTGAGATTCTCCTCTTTTGCGCCAATCACATCACCATCGATGCTTCCTCGGAGACCGAGGATATGTACAAAAGCATCGACGAGACCATCGACAAGATCGCCCGCCGAATGCGGAAGTACAAGACGCGACTCCTCAAGCGACACCGCCCCCGCGCCAAGGATACCATCAGGTTTCTCGATGAGAAAATCTATGCGTCTGATTTCCTCGATACCCACGTCATTGAGGAGGAGCACGACGGAACGGAACCGGAACCAAGCAAGATCCACGAGGAATCCTTTCGCCTGCCCACTCTCTTCAAGGAAGAGGCGATCATGGAGCTGGAACTGAGTGACCGCCCGTTCGTCCTCTTCAAGAACGCCCGACGGGGTGTCCTCCAGATCGTCTACAAGCGAAGAGAGGACGGTGAGTACGCCCTCGTGGAACTGGATACCACCGCTTAAAACCATGGAATCCTGCAAGGGGGACCCCCAATTCCTGCAGGGCATTGGGCGCAGCACCTCCGGCAGAATTGCCGCTCATAATGCCACCGCCTTCGCATGAGGACAGGTCCCGTCCGCCCCCTGAGCTCCGGAATCTGCGGTTTGAGATCCCGAAACTGAGATTTAGCATTTAGATATTTCCCGGACGCACTACCCTGGGGCCATGGCATCCCGGGTGAAAAAGATCACCTCCATCAGCGTGGGCCGCTTCTACGAACGCCACCACGAGGCCCTCAAACTCAAGTTGGTCGGCGACTCGCAGGACGGCTTCGAACGGACCATCCGTGAACCGGCCCCCAACCGCCCCGGACTCGCGCTGGCGGGATTCTTCACCTACTTTGCCAACAAACGCATCCAGATCATCGGCAATTCGGAGGCTTCCTATCTCAAGAAACTCTCCCCCGGCCTGCGTGCCCAGCGCTTCCGCCAGGTCTGTGAAAAGAAGGTCCCCTGTGTCGTAACCTCCCGCGATCACATTCTTTCCGACGAACTACTGGCCATCGCTTCCGAGTACAAGCTCACCATTTTCCGCACCCCGATGGTGACCATGCAGTTCCTCAACCTCGCTTCCATTCTCCTCGAACAGGAGTTCTCGGAATCGATCACCCTGCACGGCTGCATGGTCGACTTCCGCGGCGTGGGCATCCTCATCATTGGCAGCAGCGGATCAGGAAAAAGTGAAACCGCCATCGGTCTTCTCGAACGGGGTGGCGCTCTGGTAGCGGACGACATGGTGCGCATACAACGCCACGGCGACGAATTGATCGCCTCCTGTCCGGACCTGGCCCGCGGCTACATCGAGATGCGCGGCATCGGCATCATCAACGCGGCCAACCTCTACGGACTCTCCGCCATCCGCCCGGAAAAGCGACTCGACCTCGTGGTCACCCTGAAGGACGAAAGCGACCTCAACAATGTCGATCGTCTGGGCCTCCACCGAGAAGGCCATGTCATCCTCGACCACTCGATTCCCCACGTGGAGATTCCGGTGGCCGCCGGACGCGACACCGCCCGCCTCGTAACGGTGGCCGCCCTTGACCTGCAACTGCGCCGCCTCGGCTACGACATGGCCGACGAGTTCAACCAGAAGCTCCTCGCCAAAATGCAGGGCAACGACCCGGCAATCTGAGGAGCCGGGAGCCCCGCAATCCCCTCGTTTCCCTCGGCCGCGCCCGGGAGCAGCCGTCTTTCGAGGTGGCGATCCGCTTTGGACCCCTTCCCCAACCTCCGCCGATTGCCGCGGACCCAGCTTGGATGGGCTGGCCCCTTGGACAAAGCGGCCAAGTGCTATCTTCGGGCTTGGGCTCTGGAGCTTCCCCCCCGAAATGACCCGCATTGGTGGATTGAACACCCAAAAAATCAAGTTCGTTGAAGCTAATGACCAATTCTTCACGAACGGCGGGGAGTTTTGCCTTCCCACCGAACGGGACTGCCACCTAAGCTTCCCGTGCTGAGATGTTGTCTATGACCAGCAAGGAACTCACCATATCCAATAAACTCGGAATTCACGCCCGGCCCGCGGCCCAATTCGTGAAGACGGCAAGTAAGTTTAAAGCCGACATCCGGGTCGAAAAGGACGGTGAAGAGGTGAACGGAAAGAGCATCATGGGCCTGATGATGCTGGCGGCCGGTCATGGCTCCGTCGTCAATGTAATCACAGAAGGCACTGATGCTGAGGATGCTCTGAAAGCTCTGGAAGATTTGGTGAACCGAAACTTCGAGGAAATCTGATCGTTCTCAGGTGAATACTGTCGGCATTGACCATGCCTCGCCCGCCCGTCAAGCTCGGGCCAATGGGCGGAGCCAGGAAGCAAATGGTCTATGCGGGGACGCCTGTCTCAGGCGGGATCGTGTTCGGCCCGATCCATGTGGTGGCCCGGGGATTCTCAGCTCCTGAGGTCTATCCCATCGCCAACGTGGCCCGCGAAACCGGGAGGTTCGAAGACGCCCTGCGCCGCACCCACAGGCAGCTCAAAGGACTCCGTGAACACATGGAATCCCTCTCCGGCAACGAGGAGGGACGTATCTTCGAGGCCCACATGCTGGTCCTGGAGGACCCTATTGTGCTAACGGGCGTGCCCAAGGCCATCGAGGAACGACGGCAGAATGCCGAATACTGCTTCTACGCGGTGATGCAGAACCAGCTTGAGTCGATGCGGCGCATCCCCGACCCCTTTTTGCGCGATCGCACCACCGACATCGAGGATGTCTGCCAGCGGGTCCTGCGCAATTTTGACACGGAACACGAGGAAACCGCTCCCGACGAACCTGATCACCTGCACATCCTTGTAGCCTACGATCTCAGCCCCTCCGCCACCGCAGCCATCAACCGGCACCAGGTATTGGGATTCGCAACCGAACAGGGCAGCGTCACCTCCCACACCGCCATCCTCGCCCGTTCCCTGGGCATTCCCGCGGTGGTGGGCCTGCGCAACGCTGTCTTCAACCTGCATGCCCTCGATTCCTGTATCCTCGATGGATACGAGGGCAAGTTGATCTCCAATCCCACCCCGGAAACTGTCGCGAAATACCGCGAACTGGAAGAGGAGCACCAGCGCCGACGGGCTGAACTTGATAAGCTGCGCGATCTGAAGGCGATCACCACCGACGGACACTCCATCATCCTCTCCGCCAACATCAAATCCGAGGATGAACTGGATCTGGTGGACCGCTCAGGCGCGGAGGGGGTGGGCCTGTTCCGGACCGAGTTTTTCCTGCTGGAAAAAGAGGAATGTCCCGATGAGGAGGAGCAAGCCGCGCTTTACTCGCGGGTGGCACGACGCGTCGCACCCAGCGAAGTGATCTTCCGGACCCTGGACGCCGGGGGCGACAAGCTTCCCGGGGAACCCCTGAGCGAGCCGGAACCGAATCCCTTCCTCGGCTGGAGAGGCATCCGCTTCTCCCTCGACCGCAAGGACCTCTTCAAGGAACAGCTGCGCGCCATTCTGCGAGCCGGCACCGCGGGCCGGGTCGGACTCATGTTTCCCCTCATCTCCGGGATCGGGGAGGTGCGACAGGCCAAGAGCCTGCTGGCCGAGTGCGTAGCGGAGCTCGCCGCCCGTGGAGTGGAGTTCAACCAGGATATCGCGGTGGGTGCCATGATCGAAGTCCCCTCCGCCGCTATGATCGCCGCCGACATCGCCTCCGAGGTCGACTTTTTTTCCATCGGAACCAACGATCTGGTGCAGTACACGGTAGCGGTCGATCGCGTGAACCCACGCGTCGCGAAGCTCTATCGCTCCGCCCATCCGGGTATCGTCCGGTTGATCAAGATGGTCATCGACGGCGCTTCTCAGCATGACATCTGGACCGGGGTATGCGGCGAAATGGCGAGCGACCTGATATTGCTTCCCCTCCTGGTGGGCCTCGGCGTGGATGAACTCTCGGTGGGCGCTCCTCTCGCTCCGCTGGTGAAACAAGCTGTCCGCCTGCTCGATTTTGAGGAGTGCTCAACGCTGGCCAACCAGTGCCTGCAGGCCGCCGAAACGAAGCAAATCGTGCAACTCTGCAGCAAGGTTGCCACTACGGCATATCCCGAATTGATTCAGGAGGGAAGCGGGGGAGCTAGCGCACCTTCTTTCGCTGTCCACCCTGCATGACGATGGTGAAGTGACCGTCGGTTCTCTTGGCGAGTTCCTCCATGTCATCGTGCGCCTTGGGCTGCATCATGGCCACACAGTTGATCTTGATCCCACGGCTCCTGGCCCTGGCTCCGATCTCGCGCGCCCATTTGGCCGACCCCCTGGCCGAACCATCCGTCATGAAGTAGATGACCTGGGGCGGAGGATCCATGTCGAGGGCCATCTGGAGGGGATTGTCCCAGCGCGTCCCCCACACCAGGCGGGTTTCCTTGATGATCCTGCGTGACTTGGAGAGCTGTCCGTCGGTAGCTCCGAGCCAATCAACGGGTTCCTTCTTGCCGACCTGTTCCCACTCATGAGCGGTGCCGGGCGATTTCCAGTCATACTTCCGTCGACCCTTCCCTGTCACGGTCGCCTTCTGCTTGGTCCAGTCCACCTCATCCCCCGCCACCCACGCCGGACCGGCAAAGAAGATGAGGGCGTAATTCGTCTTGGGGGCGATCCGGTCCACCGAACGTATTAATTCCTTGCGCATCAGCTCCTCCCTCCCCTGCCCTCGCATGGAGGCCGAGTAGTCGATGACATAGGCGATGCGCTCCGCCCGGGAAGCTACCCCGAAAAAGCTGGTGCCCCCACCGAGCCCGGATCCGGATCCTTCTCCCCAGCCTTCACCGAAGTCGTCGCCGTCCCCGAACTCCATGGACGGATCGGGAGTATCGGTTTCCGGCACCGGGACAGCTGTGGGACTGGGAACGGAGGTCGCTATCACCTTTGCCATGGTGGAGCTGGGAGCAGCGGGCTGTCGCTGCACCTGAGGCGTGACCTCAGGCCGCTCGACGACCTCCTCTTCCTCACTCTCCGCCGAGTAGGCCACGATGGGAGCCACCTCCAACCTGAAGGCGGGCAGGAGGAAGAGAGCAAGAACAATCACAACCTGCGCCACCAACAAAATAGCGATGATCAGACTGGTGATGCTCGCCATGCGCCGCTGGCGTTTGAGAGCCTCGGCGGCATCCGGACTGGCATAGCTGCTACTGACGATACTCATGAACGGGGAGATTCCGGGGTTCTCAGTGCTACCCAGCTCCAGTCTGGGCGCCGACACTTTCTCCCACAAGGAGGAAATCGAGCTTTACCTTGCCCACGGGGGCCCGGAACGCTAAGCGCTCGCTCATGAGTGTGAGCGCCTACCAGTCCCTCTGTGAACTGGCCCGGGAACGGGCTCTCATTTCCACCACTGCCTCGGTGCTGGGCTGGGATCAGGAAACCGGCCTCCCGCCCGCCGCGGTCAGCTACCGTGCAAGCCAACTGGCCTGGCTTTCGGGAAAGGCCCATGAACTGACCACCTCCGACCGATGGCGTGCCACCCTGGAAGCCGCCGAGGCGGAAGGCAGCGACGACCCGGTGGTGGCAGCCAACCTGCGGGAGTTCCGCCACCACTTCGACCGGTCCGCCAAGCTGCCCCGGGAACTGGTGGAACGTGACACCGAGAGCTCCTCCCACGGCAAGGCTGCCTGGGTCGAAGCCCGCAAGGAGTCTGATTTCTCAAGGTTCGCTCCCTCCCTGAATAACCTCCTCGATATCGCCCGGGAGAAGGCCGAACTCTGGGGTTATGATGGCGAACCTTATGACGCCCTCCTTGAGGAGTACGAGCGTGGTTCCGATACTGCGGAGGTGGCAAACCTCTTCGACCGTTTCCGCAAACCGGTGGCCGGGATCGCCCGCGAAGCGGTTGAGAATTCCAGATCCACCCCTGCCGACCTGCTGGACGCGCACTACCCCATAGAGGGGCAGAAAGCCCTGAATCGTGAAATCGCAGAGAGCCTTGGATTCGACTTCGAGGCAGGCCGTATCGATACTGTAACCCATCCCTTCTGCACCCACCTCGGCCCCAGTGACACACGCCTGACCACCCGCTACGAAGAGCGGAACTTTCTCTCCTCGCTCTTCGGAGTGATGCACGAGGCCGGCCACGGCCTCTACGACCAGGGCCTGCCCGGGAGCGAGCACGGCCTGCCCTCGGGGCAGGCGGTCTCCCTCGGCATTCATGAGTCCCAGTCCCGGCTCTGGGAAAACCATGTCGGACGCGCCCGCCCCTTCTGGGAAAAGTGGCTTCCAAGGGCAGCGGAGATCTTCCCCAACCTCCACACCCTTTCCCTGGATGACTTCCTGCGTGGAGTGAACCGTGCGAATTACTCGTGTATCCGCGTCGAAGCCGACGAGGCCACCTACGACCTGCATATCCTCCTGCGCTTCTCCATCGAACGGCACCTGCTCAACCGGACCCTGGAAGTGGCTGACGTCCCGGAGGCGTGGAATACGGAATTCGAATCCCTCTTCGGCTTCCGACCCCCCGACGACGCCAACGGCTGCCTGCAGGACATCCACTGGTCAATGGGTGGGCTCGGCTATTTTTCGACCTACAGTATTGGCAATCTCAACGCTGCCCAGCTGCACGCCGCCGCCATCAGAGACGAAGAGGTCGCCTCCGCCTGCACCCGTGCCGACTACCTCCCCCTCCTCAAGTGGATGCAGGACAAGGTGCACGCCACCGGATCCACCCTGCTCCCCCAGGATCTGATGGAATCCGTCACCGGGGAGCGGACCAATCCGGAGCATTACCTGACTCACCTGCGAACGCGGTTCTGTTAGGGCAAACGGTTCCAGAAGCCGGTTGGAAACTGGCAACATCGGAAAGCAATCACCCGGGCCGCATCCCACCCACAGGACCTCTCCCTGAAGTGAAGGAGCATGCATGAGAGCCTTCGCTCTCCCACTGCCATCAACCGTCAACCCGGAACAAAATGGAAACCCGCCTAGCGGATTTCCATCCCGGTCTTGGCGTAGATCCACTTGACCACCTTACCCTCCTTGATGAGGGCCTTGGCCTGCACGGTTTTTTCGCCGAAGATGGTCTGCGCCTTGTAGGCAGCCAACCCGGTCTGGTACATCTCCCCGTCCACGTTCTCCTCTTCGCCGGCCTTCCAGCCTTCCACCTGCTCAAACTTGAACTCCTTGATGCCTCCTCCCTTCACGCTCTCCTGCATAGCCGCCACGATCTGCTCGGCGTTCAGGGTCGCGGGCTCTGGCTCTGGAGCGGGCTCTGGCTCTGGGGCGGGTGCCGGCTCTGGGGCGGGGTCTGGCTCTGGGGCAGGTGCCGGACTCGGATTGGGATTCACCTTGGGAGGGGTGTTGGCCGCGACCTCCGGAAGAGTGGGCGGAGGCACGGGGCTCGGCTCCGGATTGTCCGCGATGGCAGTGTCTCCTCCAAAATAGCGACGCGCACGGTAGGCAATCACGTGCTCGACAAAGTCGGTATCAACGATGGCAACCAGTCCAACAAGTGGTCCCACCGAAATATCAAGGTTGTAGCCGTTCATCTTACGAACGTCCACCGTGCTTCCCACCTCAAGCGCTGTCTCCTGTCTTCCATCGCCTGTGGAAACGGCCGTACGCTTCCTCAACTCGACGGTCGCCGGCATTTCACGCTCCTCGATGGTCTCCAGATTGATCCTGATGAGGAGCTCACGGCTACCGGCCCCATACTTTACCTCTTGAAACGCCTGCGGCGTAGTCGCGGACGTCCCCTCGCCGAGAAGAGCTCCGCTGAGGGGGGGGTACATCCCGCGTCCCACGAAGAAGCTGATGATGATGGCGGCAGCCCAGATGGCATATTTATTCATTTTGATAAACGGTCTACCTCTCAATAAAGAGCTATTTCCGTGGATTTGTCAAATTGGGGGAAACCGTTGACCTGAGGAGCTCCCACCGGAATCCTCCGGCATGCGGCGACTCTTCCTGCTTGATGGCATGGCATTGGCCTACCGGGCCCATTTTGCGCTGATTCGCAGCCCCATCTTTACCTCTAAAGGGGTAAACAGCTCTGCGCTCTTGGGATTTACCAACACCATCCTGACCATCCTGGAGAAGGAAAAACCCACTCACCTCGCAGTCGCCTTCGACACCCGGGCTCCAACCCCACGCCACAAAATCTACCCGGAATACAAGGCCAACCGGGAGGAGATGCCCGAGGACCTGGCCGCTGCCCTTCCTAATCTCAAGCGCCTCTGCCAGGCCTTCCGCATCCCCCTGCTGGAACTCGATGGCTACGAGGCTGACGACATCATCGGGACCCTCGCCCACCAGGCCGATGAAGCGGGCGGGATCGAAACCTTCATGGTGACCCCGGACAAGGACTTCGGTCAACTCATCTCGGAACACAGTGTCATGTGGAAGCCCGGACGGCGTGGAAACGAACACGAGATCGTGGATCTCTCCGCACTGTGCGAACTCTGGGAGATCGAGCACCCCGACCAGGTCATCGATATTCTGGGATTGATGGGTGACAAGTCCGACAACATCCCAGGCATCCCCGGAGTGGGTGAAAAGACCGCAAGGAAACTGGTCGCCGAGTGGGGATCCGTGGAGAACCTGCTGGAAAATACCGGGGCGCTGAAGGGAAAGCTCAAGGAACGCGTGATCGAAAACGCCGACCAGGCTCGGCTCTCGAAGGAGCTCGCCACCATCATGAAGGATGTCCCGGTGGAGCAGAGCATCGAAGACCTTGCCCTGCAGGAACGCGACGACGAAGCGGTCAAGTCGATCTTCACGGAGTTTGAGTTCAATGCCCTGGGGCGACGCCTCTTTGGCAAGGAGTTCGTGGCGGGGCGCGGACAGACTGCGATGGTGGTCGACGAGAAAGGAGAGGAAGTCCTCGCTGCCGATCTCAAGACCATCAAGGACGTCAGCACAAAATACACCCTCGCCGACACCGACGCCAAACGCCGCAAACTGGCCGAATCACTGGAGAGCCGGAAACGCTTCTGCTTCGACATCGAAACCACTTCCCTCGACCGCTTCAATGCCAGGCTGCTCGGCATCTCGTTCAGTTGGAAGAGCGGAACGGCAGTTTTCGCCACTCTCCCGGACGTGGAGGCCCTGGAGATCTTCCGGACCGCGTTGACGGGCCCGGCTGAAAAGATCGGTCACAACCTCAAATACGATCTCGCCGTCCTCCGCAACCACGGGATGAAAGTGCAAGGCCCCTTCTTCGACACCCTCCTGGCTCACATCCTGCTGGAACCCGATCAGCGCCACACCATGGACTACCTCGCGGAGTCCCTCCTGGCCTATACGCCCATCAAGCTCAATGAACTGACCGGGGGCGATCCCTCCAAGGCGGGAGAACGTTCAACCCAGGGGGATCTCTTCGAGGAAAAGGAAATCATCGATGTCGCTTCGATTCCCGTGAAGAAGCTCGCCCGGTATGCCGGGGAGGATGCCGACGTCACTCTCCAACTGGCTGACAAGCTGCGCCCCCGTCTTGAGGAGAAGAGTCAGCACCGCGTCTTCTACGACATCGAAGCACCGGTCCTACCCGTTCTGGTGGCGATGGAGGATGAGGGAATCGCCCTCGACCTGGAGGTTCTCGCTGCCTGTGGCGAAGACATGCAGAAGCGTATCGATGACCTCTCCAGGTCTCTCGTCGGGCAGGCCGGCCGGGAATTCAATCTCAACTCCCCCAAGCAACTCGGTGAGATTCTCTTTGATGAGATGAAGCTGGCAGACAAACCGCGCAGGACCGCTACCGGACAGTACAAGACTGACGAGCAGACCCTGACGTCCCTCGCGGTCAAACACCCTTTTGTAGCCGACATCCTCTCCTACCGGGAAGCCGCCAAGCTCAAGTCGACCTACATCGACCGACTTCCCGAGCGGGTGGCGGAAAAAGACGGACGCGTGCACACACAGTTCCACCAGCTGGTGGCCGCCACCGGACGACTGGCCTCCAGCGACCCCAACCTGCAGAACATCCCGGTCCGGACCGAACTCGGACGCGGAATCCGGACCGCCTTCGTGCCGCGGGGAGAGGGCTTTACGCTCCTCTCGGCCGACTACTCGCAAATTGAATTGCGCATCATGGCAGCCATGTCGGGCGACACAGGCATGATCGAGGCTTTCGGGAAGGACCTCGACATCCACTCCGCCACTGCCGCGAGAGTCAATGGGGTCAACCTTGAAGAGGTGGAACCAGCCATGCGCAGCGCTGCAAAAATGGTCAACTTCGGGATCATCTACGGCATCTCGGCCTTCGGTCTTGGACAAAGGCTGGGCATCCCGCGAGCGGAAGCCGGTGAGATCATCAGCACCTACTTCGAGCAGTATCCCCAGGTGAAAGATTACATGGATTCCACGGTGGCGGGAGCGAAGGAGAATGGCTATGTCAAGACCCTCACCGGGCGCAGGCGCTACCTGCGCGACATCAATTCGGCCAATGCCACTGTGCGCGGCAATGCCCAACGGGCTGCCATCAACACCCCCATCCAGGGGAGCGCCGCCGACATGATCAAACTTGCCATGATCCGGGTGCAGGAGATCCTGCATGACGGCGGCTACCGAAGTCGCATGCTTCTGCAGGTCCACGACGAACTGGTCTTCGATCTGTCCGAAGAAGAAGCCGATGAATTAATCCCGGCCATTGTGGAAGCCATGCAGATGGCCCTGCCTCTTCCCAATAACGTTCCCATCAAGGTGGATGCCGGAACGGGAACAAACTGGCTGGAAGCACATTAAATCCTGGTCCAGCACCTCTCTCCGGAATGTCCAACGGCGGAGAGAGGCGGCATTATCCGATGTCCCCCGCACCATGGCACACCGTCTCCGGCAGATTGGCCACTGATTCCTCGCCATCTCTCCAGACTGGGGTAGAGTAAAGCCTGCTGGTATGAGCGACGGTCAGGCAACAGGTCAAGTCCGCACCACGGATCAGAAACCGGACGGCGCTGCCGACTCCGCTCCTCAGGCCACGCCGGATAATCGGAGAAACCCGAAACGGAAGCCGCGCAATCTCCGGCGCCTCATCCTCTGCTTCCTCGGCGCACTCGCACTCTATTTCACCTGGCAGACCGTTTCGATCAGCCGTTACGGTTTTCGCGACAACGGACGGAATACTGACTGTGCCATCGTCCTCGGGGGAGCAGCCTGGCATGACAAACCCTCTCCCGTATTTCGGGAACGCCTCAATCACGCCATCAAGTTGTATCAGGAGGGCCGCGTCACGGCGCTCGTGCTCACCGGGGGAAAAGGAACGGGCGCACCCTACTCGGAGGGAGAAGTGGCTCGCCATTACTGCCTCCAGCGGGGCATTCCGGGAAACGTGCTCTTCGTGGAAAGCCGTTCCCGTACGACCATCCAGAACCTGGAAGAAGCCAAGAACATCCTGGATCAGCAGGGCTTCGCAAGTGCCCTCATCGTGAGCGACCCCTGGCATCTCAAGCGCGGGGTGCTCATCGCCCGCAGGCAAGGCATCGAAGCCTCGCCCTCCGGCACCACCACCTCGCGATTCGAATCGATGAAGTCCCGCGCAAGTTTCACCCTGCGCGAACTCTACCTCTACCATCTCCACCTGCTCTTCGGTCGATAGTCACCACCGCCCCGGGGCGAACATGCCCCGGACACATGGATCTCCCTATCTGCCTTTCAGGGACAGGGTCGGCCGGTAAGCCTCCTCGCCCTCCACGCCCGGTCTCGGCACCAACGTCCGTGAATTCTTTGCCACGCCCACTGGCCGCGAGTTCCTGACCATCTCTTCGTCGAAGGTGTCCATGACCTTCTGCAGCCGTGCGACCACCTCGGGATGCTGCGCCGCGATGTTCTTCTTCTCCCCGATGTCCTTGGAGAGGTCATAGAGTTCGCCCTTGCGAAAACACTTCCACTTGCCCGATCGCACCGCGCGGAGATTGTCGGCCTGGTGATAGAAGAACGACTCGTGCGGGGTCTTCGCCCCTTCCACACCAAGCAGGAGCGGGCCGATTTCCTTCCCATCAATGGTCCGCCCTTCCTTCAGCGTTCCGCCCACCATCTTCGCGAAGGTTGGCAGCAGATCCATTGCGGTCATCACCTCGTCACACGTTGTCCCGGCCGGAATCGTGCCCGGCCACCAAACCACGGTCGGTTCGCGCATTCCGCCTTCGAAGGCACTCCCCTTCCCGCCCCGCAAGGGCAGGTTCACACACCCGCGCGCTCCCCCATTGTCGGAGGTGAAGAGCACAAGCGTCTTCTCCGCCAGCTTTTCCTCCCGCAAGACATCAAGAATTTCTCCCACACTCCAATCCACTTCCTCAATCTGCGCCTCGGTCGCGTCCTTTGCGTTCTTCATGAACTCGGGACGGGCCGCACGCGGACCGTGCACGAAGGCATGGGGAAGATAGACAAAGAAGGGCTTCTCCTTGTTGGCGCGAATGAACTTTACCGCTTCCTCGGTGAACTGACGGCAGAGATCGGCCTGATCATTCATATCCCTCACCAGTGAAATCACCTTGGTGTCACGCATCACGGGGAGATCCGGACACTGCCAGCGCTTCAACCCGGGCCACATGTCGTTTGAGTAGGGAATCCCATAGTAGGAATCGAATCCCTGGGCGGTGGGAAGGAACTGCGGCTGATCGCCGAGATGCCACTTGCCGAAACAGCCGGTGGCATAACCCGCCGACTTGAACATCTCCGCCATGGTCCATTCGTCGGGCTGCAGGCCATGGGGATCGCCCGGGAAGAGCACGATGTGCCCCGAGCCCTTCGCGAGCCCCACCCGCCTGGGATAGCAACCGGTCATCAAGGCCGCGCGCGACGGAGTGCAGACCGGGGCGGCGACGTAAAAGGAAGTGAGCTTCCGTCCCCCCTTCGCCATGCGATCAAGGTGTGGCGTCTCGTTGAGCTTGGAACCGAAGGGGCCAATGTCACCGTAGCCCATGTCATCAATGAAGATGACGACGACATTGGGACGCCCGTTCACGACACCCGCACAACTGGCGACCGTGACCATGAGGAACGCAAGGATCGCTTTCATGAGATGCGATTTGTCCTGTAACCGCTTCTACTCTTCCGCTTTCTGCTGCCCGGCTTTGGAGGGGGACAACTCCTTCAGGGTGATCTCCTTGAACCGAACCGTGAGCGTTCCGCCACCATGCACCTGCAGGCCGATGTAGCCCTCGAGAGGAATCCCGGCATCCTTCTCGGTGTAGTCGGCACACGCCACATCGTTGAGCCACATGCGGATCCGCGGACCCTCGCATACAATGCGGTAGTGGTTCCAGCCCTCCGGTTTGACCCCCTTGGCCAGGGTCTCCGGATCCAGCACCCTGGAGATGACCTTTCGGCGGCGCGATTCGTCATAGATCTTTCCCCAGTAATTCTTCGCCGCATCCGCCTGGTAGCCAATCATCTCGTGATGGTTCGCAATGCGCTGGCTCCGGATCTGGACCCCGGAATTGATCCCGCCCTTCACCGGCGTGATCTTGAACTTCACATTTAACTCGAAGTCCTTGTAGGACTTTTCAGATACGCAAAAGGTGTTGTGCGGAACGTGCTGGGTCAGGGAGCCACCCTCAATCGCACCATCGGATACCTTCCACCACTTTTCCTCCCCCTTGTTCACCTGCCATCCTGCCAAGGTCTTCCCATCAAAAATGGACTTGCCCCCTGCCTTGCCGGGATGGTCCGCCCATACGAGGAAAGGAAGGGTCCAGAAAAGGCCCAGAGCAGCATGTAAACGTCTCATATCGATGAGAGTCTGCTCAACACATCAGCAGCTGTCGAGATTGCGCTCCCGAAAGAAAATAGCCCGAGGGTTCCGGGATCATGCTTCTCATTATCATCTTCCTCATGGGAAAAACGAGAGCTTGCTCCTTCTTTAATCGCACTATTAATTCTCTTTTCCTCCTTTTCTTACATGTGATCTGGCATCACATCTCATCTGCTCAAAATAGGAAAATGAATCCGATAACAAGCAAGCCCATTCCAATAGGAATCCTGACTCTGGCTCTGGCAACGAATTCGGCCTGTCCGGATCTTATCCACCGCTGGGCCTTCGACGAACCGGTGGGCAATGCAATCGATGGAGCGACCTTCGCCGATAGCGTCGGGGGAGCCGATGGAGCGGTGCGCGGAGACGGGGCAATCTTCACCGGAAGCGGACTTGACCTGCCCGGCGGGGATTCCCTGAACGGCCGGGCAGCCTATGGGGATCTCCCCAATGGACTGATTT